>Ga0222663_1000099_pt1 | contig 61436 bp, 68 predicted proteins | sample AntAcemetagen602_FD_179852 | JGI IMG/M metagenome (GOLD analysis project Ga0222663, IMG submission 179852) | Saline water microbial communities from Ace Lake, Antarctica - #602 | ecosystem: Environmental > Aquatic > Non-marine Saline and Alkaline > Saline | place: Antarctica: Ace Lake... | reverse complement strand
TGGCAGATTTACCGAGTAATCAGCCCATTGGGGCATGAATTAACCATGAAACCATCACAAAGTGGCTTCATATCAGGCCATAGTCGGTCTAAACTTTGTAGAGAAGGGCATTTTTCGAGGTGCCCGTTTGTTGTTGAACTCTCGGCTGGTGCGTTTGCCAACTCAAAGGCCTTGCAGGCAGATGCCTTGGATTTTTTGGGCGATACGCTGACCTACGCGCTTAGCCTTTGGGCGATCGGTCGATCTGTTCAGGTTCGAACGTCCGCCGCTCTCATAAAAGGGTTCAGTCTCGCCTTCATGGGTTTTTGGGTTTTTGGTAGTACCGTTTATTCGATGTTTTATATTGAGGAACCGCGCGCTGAAATAATGGGGGCTGTGGGATTCTTGGCGTTGGCAGCTAACCTCGCGAGTGTTGGTATTTTAATGCGATTCAAAGAGGGTGATTCGAACGTTCGTTCCGTGTGGCTTTGCAGTCGCAATGACGCCATCGGCAATGTTGCTGTCATGGTCGCGGCGATTCTGGTTTGGGCGACGGCCTCTCGTTGGCCCGATTTGATTGTCGCGGCAGCCATGGCCGGCTTGTTTCTGTGGTCTTCAGCACAGATCATTCGACAGGCCTTGCAAGAACGACGTGCTATCGACGTTCACTGATGGCTCTGAGTTGACGTCGATGACCCACAGGCACGACAAAACCGCCGCGACTGGCGTGCCGGGCGGTTTGTGTACGCAGGACGCTACCTGATCAGATAGCTGTCTGAAAATGAAGGCTAGAAGCCTTCGCGCTCAATCCGCTTGCGCTCTAGCTTGCGAGCGCGGCGAACAGCTTCGGCCTTTTCACGGGCCCGCTTTTCCGACGGCTTCTCATACGAGCGGCGCAGCTTCATTTCACGGAAGATGCCTTCGCGCTGCATTTTCTTTTTCAGCGCCTTTAAGGCTTGATCGACGTTGTTATCGCGAACGGTGACTTGCAAAGTCCCGCACCTCCATCTCAAATCGTTGTATGTTTGCCTTTGTGCCCTTTGCCACTTTACATGGTGAAGAAACACAAAAACCCTAAACCGGGGGCACGGCCTCCGGCAGAACGAGGTGTCTAGCAAATCAAATTCGCTTTGTGAAGCACTGATCTAAAGAATTTTCACCCCGTAAGGACCTGTATCATGGCCATTCTTCGCATCGCCCGTATGGGCCACCCCATTTTAATGACCCCGGCAGAGCCCGTATTGGACCCAACGGAGCCGCTGATTACGACACTGGTCTCTGACATGGTCGAAACCATGATCGATGCCCCAGGCATCGGCCTTGCTGCTCCGCAAGTGCATGCCCCGCTTCGTGTGGTGGTGTACCGGCTGCCAGAAGGGCGCGTTCCTGCCGATGAGGCCCGCGAATTAACGGTTTTGATTAACCCGACCATCACCATATTAGATGACGCAACAGACTTGGACACTGAGGGATGCCTGTCACTGCCTGGGATGCGGGGCGAAGTGCCGCGCGCCGTCCATGTGCGGATTCAGGCCGATACGCTTGGCGGCGGCAAGCTAGACTATGAGGCCCAAGGGTTTCATGCGCGAGTGGTTCAACACGAATGTGACCATCTCGATGGCATTTTGTATCCGATGCGGATGGAATCGCTGAAAACCTTCGGCTATATCGAAGAAGCAAATAAAGTTGTGCTTTCAACACCAAGGCAGGAGTAACCCCAATCATGCGAGCGAATCCTCACGAAGGTCCCATGTCAGATGAGATGGTTGATCTGCGCGCAGAGCTCTTTGCAGCATTTCTCAGCAATGTGCCGTTTGATGGTTGGTCTCCTGCCGCGTTGAGGGCCGCGTGCACATCCTTGGGAAAACCTGCCGTCACTGGGATGCAAGCGTTCCCGGGTGGCATGGTTGAACTGGCTGAATATTGGTCAGAAACAGCCGACGCCGAGATGGTGGATGTCCTCGAATCGATGAATTTGTCGGAATTGCGCGTGCGGGACCGAATCGCCACGGGAGTGCAGGTGCGTATCGATACCGTCGCGGCGCACAAAGAAGCTGTTCGCAGCTTTTCGTCGTTCGTCGCATTACCACCCAACGCACCCATGGTGCCGCGCATGGCGTGGAAAACCTGTGATGCGATTTGGCGCGCTGCGGGGGATACATCCACCGATCATAATCACTACACCAAACGTGGCCTCTTGTTGCCGGTCTATACCTCCACCGTGCTGTATTGGTTGGCCGACGATGGCGATGAAACAGGCGATTGGCCCAAAACCTGGGAATACCTAGACCGCCGGATCGACAACGTCATCCAAGTCTTTGGCCGACTCGGTAAGGCCGGGAAGGCGTTTCAACGCTTCATTCCCGGACCCTTGGCCCCGGCATTTGCACCGCGCGCGCCAAAAAGCGCTTAGAGACCAAAGCTAAAGCGGTCGTGAGTCGGTGTCGCTTGCGGGTACCGGGTTCGTCGTGATGTAATTCATCCCATGAGAGTCATGATTCCATGATGGCACCGCGACAGGACGCGGCCACGCCGCCTGATTTAGCTGAGCATTTCTTGGAATGCGGCAAAGTTGGTCGCTATTTGACGCTGGCCGACGAAAGCCGCTTTGTGATCACCGATGATTTCAAAGCGGGGCTTCGGTTGCCGCCAACGGCAACGGCTGCGGCGTCGGTGTTCTCGAAAGACCCGCTCGTTGCCCAGGCAGCCATCGTGCCCTTGGGGCTTCGTGCCCTGCATACCAAAGACTCCAAACGCAGAGATAGCTTCGCCCAACTATTCGGTCTGATCGAACGTCAGGCTCTACAGCCAGAGATTCGCGATCAGGCGCATCAGGTTTTGATGTCGGGTTTCCGCGAAAGCCAGATTCGCGCCATCGAGGCAGAATTGGGTGGCAAAATTACCCCCGCCCGTCGTAAGTACCGGGCATTTTTGGATGTTATTCGCCGCCTGATTGACGGCAAAATTGAAGCTCAGGGCTTTCGCGAAGAGTTTGCGGCCTTTACCCAAGCAGTTGCTGGCAAGCTCGACTTTGGCATCTACAGCTATTGCCTGGATCGAATCTTCACGAATAGCAAAATCCCGGTGAAGGCGAAGGCTTATTTGGTCGCAGAGATTGTTGGTTTTCCGGCCCTCATCCGCCGTGAATTGATTACCAATATTCTCAGCTATCCAGGCCAGAGCCGCGAAATAATCGATCTTACAAAAGCCATGATTGAACGCGAGTTAGACAGTGAATTGGTTGTGGAGACTTATCTTTTGGTCACGCTGAAGACATCGAAGCTATCGGTTGGCCAGATGCAGGATATGTTCTTAGGCCAAGTGCAGGCCCCATCAACGCTATCAGGGTTGGGTGGCGCAGCCCCGATTTAGATAACAATCATACATATGAGGATTAAGGAATGTCTGGAACGGCAAAGAGTAAGGTTGCGGTTGTTGCGGGTGCTGGCGGTGGTATTGGGCTAGCGGTGGCCAACATGCTAATTGCAGAGGGTGCATCCGTTGTATTGGCGGACGTCAAAGACATGCCAGATGGCATTACCGATGGACCCGGGTCTTACGTCTATAAGCAAGGTGATTTGTCCGACGAATCGTTTGTCGCTGACGTTTTCGAATCGGCGACAACCATGTTCGGTCGATTGGATTACTTGGTGAATACGTTGGGTGTGTTGTGGTTCGACCGCGACAAATCGGTGGTCACTATGGACATGGATGTGTGGGATACGGTCTTTAAAATCAACTTGAAGTCCTTTGCTCTTACCTCGCGGTATGCCGTGCCCGCCATGAAGAAATCTGGTGGCGGTGCCATGGTGCATTTTTCATCGATTGACGCGACAGGCGGCGACCCGAAACCGCAAGATGCCTATGCGATCTCAAAGGCAGCGGTCATCCGGCTATCAAAGGGTTTGGCCGTCCAGTTCGCGGCGGATGGTATTCGGTCCAACAGCATTTTACCCGGCCCCACCATGAGCCCGATGCAATCCCGGTGGGAAGGAAAAGATGATGTCCAACAAAAAATTGGTGCAATGATCCCATTGGGGCGCTTGGGCCATGTCGATGACCTCGCCAACGCGGCCATGTTCTTGCTGTCAGATAAAGCCGCGTGGATTACGGGAACGGAATTGGTGGTCGACGGCGGCATTACCGCAGGGGTGTAAAGCCGCCGTCTCACCGAACGTGAGCCTAAGCTGACCCTACCTTGATGGTGCGGGCTTTGCTTTGGGTTTGTTCGGTCTTTGGCACGGCCACCGTTAGCACGCCATCTTTAAAATTGGCGCTGATATCGTTACTTTCGATATCGTCAGGCAATCGGAATGTGCGCTGAAAGGCACCGTAGGTTCGTTCAGAGAAATAGAAGCTTTTGGTTTTTTCTTCATGAGCGGACCGCTTCTCGCCTTTGATGGTCAGCACATGATCGTGGAAGGTTACGTCAACATCGTCTTCTTTAACGCCTGGTAGTTCGATGTTGATTTCATAGCGATCTTCAACATTTACTGCATCAGCGCTGGGCTGAAAGAAGTCAGCAATCTTTGAACCCAGGGTCCGAAAGGGATCGGCTAACCCAGGCCAAAATGCTTCGGTCAGGTTCGTGTTGCGGATAGTGTTGCGGGCAATATTGCGAGCAGTCTCGGGCATTTTTCCCTCCTGATTTTTTGGGTTTAGTCGGTCAACCGCCGACGATGACCCAACTCAATCAGATAAGCTGGCGCCTGTCGTTGATCATTATCAGCGTATATTTCAGCGATGATGCGATACTATAGGGGGCAGTTCGGTCACGCGTTATGGGTTAAGCTTTTAAGGGCCGAACGCGATTGATGTGACCCATCTTTCGGCCAACGCGGGATTCTGCTTTGCCGTATAGATGAACATGTGCACCCGGCTCGGCGATAGCGTCGTACCATTCCGGCACGGGGTCGCCCAACAGATTGGTCATGGTGACAGCAAAGGTCTGTTCAACCGACCCCAGGGGCAAGCCCGCCACGGCGCGGATGAACTGTTCAAATTGGCTGGTCGCGCAGGCATCTTGCGTCCAGTGCCCCGAATTGTGCGGGCGCGGCGCGATTTCATTGACCAAGATGGCACCGTCCGTTGTGACGAACATCTCAACCGCCAGCAGCCCAATCAAACCTAGCGCATCAGCCATCTGGATGGCGATGGCGCGGGCGTGGTCTGCCAGTCCATCGCTGATGGTCGCTGGCACAACGGTTTCCGCCAAAATGTGGTTGGCGTGGTGGTTTTCCCCAATTGGAAAGCACGCGGTTTCACCAGCAGGGTTGCGGGCAACGATGGCGGAGACTTCGCATTTCAGGTCAATGAAGGCCTCCAGAACGGCGGGAACACCGCCGATGGCGGCCCAGGCCGCATCCAGGTCTGCATTCGCATCATGCAGAACCGTTTGGCCTTTGCCGTCATAACCCAGTCGCACACTTTTCAGCACGCACGGCGCACCAATTTCAGCGAAGGCCTTGTTCAGTGCGACACGGTCTTCGACGGCGCGCCAAGGGACGGTGGCGATGCCTTGGTCATTGATGAAGGCCTTTTCGACGCAGCGGTCTTGGCTAACGCGCAGCACATCCCAGCCAGGACGAACGGGAACTTTGGCGGCCAAACGCTGAACGCTTTCGAACGGCACATTTTCAAATTCAAAAGTCACCACATCGCAGGCATCGGCAAAAGCGTCTAAAGCCTCAAGGTCATCATAGTTGGCTTGCGTGATATGGGCAGAGACTTGTCCTGCGGGGCTGTCGGCTTCAGGGGTGAAAATATGACAGCGATATCCCAACGGCGCCGCTGCCAATGCCGCCATGCGGCCTAATTGACCGCCCCCCATAATCCCGATCACCGCATTCGGTTTCAGCGGTGTATGGTGTTTAGACATCGTCAGTCGGCTCAAAGGCCACAGATTTGGTCTGTGTGGCCCTGTAGGCATCCAAAGCCTCAGCCACGGTGGCGTCCTGAAGGGCGATCACCGACGCCGCAAGCAGGGCTGCATTCTTTGCCCCAGGGATACCGATGGCCAGAGTGCCGACCGGCACACCGCCTGGCATTTGCGCAATCGACAGCAAGCTATCCATGCCTTTCAGGGCTTTTGATTCGATGGGCACGCCAAACACCGGTAGGGGCGTCATGGCCGCAGCCATACCAGGCAAATGGGCGGCCCCACCGGCACCGGCGATAATCACCTGTAGGCCGCGATCTCGGGCCGTTTCAGCGTATTCATACAACCGTTTTGGGGTGCGATGGGCGGAAACGATGCGTGATTCAAAAGGCACGCCCATGCCTTCAAGAATCTCTGCCGCATGGCGCATGGTGGGCCAGTCCGACTGACTGCCCATGATGATTCCAACACGCGGTTGCGCGCCGTTTTTATCAGTGTTGTTGGACACGAATGCGCCCTCCCACTTGGTGCGCCTAAGGTTGTCCGAAGCGCGGGAAAGCGCCGCATTATACGGTTGCGGCCCAGACGTGCAAGAAGCGGCGCAAGAAAAGGTCGCACACGGATTGCGTAACCAAACCTTAAAGGCATTCAATTTATGCTACGATGACGGAATACGGAATTAAGCGGCGATAAGGCACGCAATGGCTGATATCAGCAAAACACCACCGCCTCAGCCCGTTGGCCAAGGTGGCGGGCAGGACGGCGGCGGGTTTTACACCCGCTTTCGCCGCAGTGAATCTGACGACGAAGAAAAGGAAGAAGATGCTGGCACTGGCGGGCAAGATCGCAACGCCTTTGCCTCTGATGAGGCGGATGGCATTGACCTTGCCACTGGGTTGGAGGACGTGGTTTCCGACAAAGCGCCGAGCTTGATTGATCGGCTAACCAAGCAATTGTCTCCGTTGGAAGCTGAACGCGATGCTCTAAGGACCGAAGTCAAGCAGCTCCGCCATCATGCGGAGACCGTCACGAGCTTTGGTGTCCACAGTGACTACGGGCTGAAGACTGCCCTGGCGCGGGTTCTATCGAACCGGCGACACCTTTCCGGCGTGCCGGGTATGATCTTGGTGTCCGTCCAAGGTCTGGAGGCCATAGCGATTGAACGGGGGCAATCGATCTGGGGTTTAGCGGTTCGGCACGCGCTTGCCATCGTTCGAAGAACCAGCCACTCAACCGATACGGTTGGTATTCTGGGTTCAGGACAGATCGCCGTGATTACCTTGGTGGGTGATCACGATGCGTTGGAAAAACTGGGCCGCAACATCACAGCCGCCTTTGCTATGTCTCCCTATGAAGATGGCACAAAACCATGGCCGCTTAACGCATCGTTTGGTGGTGTCGAGTTGCACAACGGCGCGACGGTTGATGCGGCGTTCGCGGAAGCCGAGGCGGCACGCCTGGTGGCATCGGGGCCAAACGATCCCGCATCTGTTGTGGTATCAGGCGATGCCTCAGCCGCCGTTGCCCGGTACACAGAACCCACCGTTCCAGACATTCCAGATGAAGTCTTAAGTGATGAAGATATGGATCGGGTTCAAATTCTGGGTGTGATTGACCCTGGCGGTGTTCCAAGCCTGCCGCCAGAGCCGGAACCGAAAGAGGGCCTGAGCAAAGATCAACTAGGCAATGATGTCGGGAAGTAGATTATCTTCAACGCTGGCAATCTGATCTTTCAACAGCAACTTACGTTTTTTCAGGCGTTGGATTCGCAGCTGGTCGAAAGGCGCGTCTTCACTGACGCGCGCGATGACATCATCCAGGTCGCGATGTTCTTCTTTCAGGGCTGACAATTTCTCATGCAGCGCTTCTGGGTCGTCGTCATTTGTCATGGTCTTGCCTTGTTGTGGCGGTGAAGGGGGCCACCCGTCGTCATCATAATGCGTGAGCGGTCTTGTGTAGCATGAAAACGACAAACCTCATGTGGGAATTTGCTCATGTTTGCATCGGCGTAAAATTGGCGTAACATTTTTAAGCAGCGTCGTTTTGTTGCGCTGCGGTACCAGGAGTTTGTTTCCTTAAATTGATGCGGAGGAGATTGCTGTTATGAGCTTAGTTGAACGGGCTGTCGCTTTGAAACATCGCCACGATGCACTTCAACACCAGATTGATGCAGAAGAGGTTAGACCCCAACCCGACGACGCACAGATTGCAGAGCTCAAGAAACAGAAACTCCGAATAAAAGACGAACTCGCGAGTATCGAAACTCACCACTAAATTTACCGGTTATCGCTGTCGCAAGCAGCCGTTAGGCGCGATCTATCTGTCTTTTGCGATCTCGGTGCCGTCGTCGCCTTGACCCATGTCACTGAATGTTGCCGCAGATGCGGGCACTATTGTCATGCGCCTCGGGCATTGCTTGGCCTGAGAGGCTTTGCATAATGGTGCGTGGCCGAAAAGGTCCAATGAATTGGGGAGGGGTCTATCATGACGGATGCTTATGAAGCTGCGTTTGCAGAATCGCTGAACAATCCAGAGGGGTTTTGGGCGGAGGCAGCAAAGGGTATTGATTGGATTAAGCCGTGTGACACGGTTTTAGATGATCGCAATCCACCCTTTTATCGCTGGTTTCGCGGCGGAATTTTGAACACCTGCTATAACGCCGTTGACCGTCACGTTAAGGCGGGCCGCGGCGATCAGGCGGCGATCATTCACGACAGCCCCGTCACCGGGGGCGTTGTTCGCACGCTGACGTATTCAGACCTTCAAGATCAAACCGCCCGTGTTGCTGGGGCCTTGCGGGCGATGGGCGTTGAGAAGGGCGACCGGGTTATCATTTATATGCCCATGGTTGCCGAGGCCGTCATTGCCATGTTGGCCTGCGCACGTTTGGGCGCGGTCCACTCGGTCGTCTTTGGTGGATTTGCCGCGAATGAACTCGCTGTTCGGATCAATGATTGCACACCCAAGGCAATTGTTTCTGCAACGTGCGGCATTGAGGGCAGTCGGGTGATTGACTATCAGCCCCTGCTGAATGGCGCGATTGAGCTGTCGTCCCACAAGCCAAATGGGTGTTTGATTGTGGAACGCCCTCAGGTGCCGCTTATCGCTGTTGAAGGCCGTGACCATGAATGGCGTGCGGCGGTTGATGCCGCAGAGCCTGCCGAATGCGTTCCCGTTGCAGCAACCGACCCGCTGTATATTCTGTACACCTCTGGCACCACTGGGCAGCCAAAAGGCGTTGTCCGCGACAACGGTGGCCATTGCGTTGCGATGCATTGGTCGATGAAGGCGATTTATGATTGTGATCCAGGCGATGTGTTCTGGGCCGCATCAGATGTCGGCTGGATCGTCGGCCATTCTTATATCTGTTATGCGCCTCTCATTGGCGGCTGCACGACCGTGATGTACGAAGGCAAGCCGGTTGGCACACCCGACGCCGGGGCGTTTTGGCGTGTCATTGAACAGCACAAGGTCAATGTTCTGTTCACAGCGCCGACCGCGTTTCGGGCGATTAAGCGCGAAGATCCGGATGGAAAAATGATCGGCAAGTATGATTTGTCGTCTTTCAAAATTCTGTTCTTGGCCGGTGAACGCCTTGATCCAGATACCTTGGAATGGGCAGAAACAAAGCTGGGTGTGCCCGTCATTGATAACTGGTGGCAGACAGAGACAAGCTGGGCGATTGCAGCTAACTGTATGGGGCTGACGGTTTATCCCATCAAACCAGGATCACCGACCAAACCGGTCCCTGGTTATGATGTCCGCATCGTTAATGAGCGCGGCGAAGAAAAACCAGCAGGCGAGGTCGGCGACATTGTCGTCAAGCTGCCCCTGCCACCCGGCACATTCCCAACCTTATGGAATGCGGAAGATCGCTATCGTTCAGCGTACATGGATGATTTTCCCGGATTCTATAAGACATCTGACGCCGGTATGATCGACGAAGACGGTTACGTTTATGTCATGGCGCGAACCGATGACATCATCAACGTCGCCGGGCACCGGCTATCAACGGGTGGGATGGAAGAGGTTCTCGCGGCGCATCCAGACGTCGCTGAATGTGCCGTCATCGGCGTTGCCGACAAACTCAAAGGGCAATTGCCGGTTGGGTTCTTGTGCCTGACCTTGGGCGTTGATCGCCCAGAGCAAGAGATCGTCGACGAGGTTGTGAAAATGGTGCGGGATCGAATCGGACCGGTTGCTGCGTTCAAGATAGCAACGATTGTTCAGCGTCTGCCAAAGACTCGGTCTGGTAAAATTTTGCGCGGCACGATGCAGAAGATTGCCGACAACGAAGAATTTAAGATGCCAGCAACCATTGATGATCCAGAAATTTTGACAGAAATCGAAACAGCTTTGACGACCTTGGGCTACGCAAAGGCGCGGACCGAATAGCAGTCAAATTTCCACGATACAGGTAACAGATGAGGAGAGCGCCGATGCGCTTACAGGATAAGGTTTGCGTCGTCACCGGCGGCGCACAGGGCATTGGCTTTGCCTGCGCCACAGCGTTTGGAAACGAAGGCGCTAAAATTCTACTGGTCGATATCGATGCCGATTTAGGTATGAAAGCGGCTGAAAATTTGAAATCGGCGGGCATTGATGCCGCTTTCGAAGCGGCAGACACATCGAAGTCTGCGGATGTCGCTCGCGTCATGACGGCGGCTATCGACCGATTTGGCGGTGTTGATGTGATGCTGTGCAATGCAGCGATCATTGTGAAGGGCGATATTCTCGACCTCAGCGAGGATGATTTTGATCGGGTCGTTAGTATCAACCTGAAAGGCTATTTCTTGTTTGGCCAAGCGGCTGCGAAGCACATGGTCGAGACTGGCAGACAAGGCGTGATTATCAACATGTCATCGATCCAAGCGGTCATCACCAATCCCGATATTTTGTCCTATGCTGTCTGTAAGGGCGGCGTAAAGCAGTTAACCACCGGGATGGCCTTGGCTCTCGCCGACAAAGGCGTGCGGGTTAACGCGATTGCGCCGGGTTCCGTCGATACGCCGATGTTCCAGGGCATTACCTCTGACCCCGACAAGCGCCGAATGGTGATGTCTCGAACGCCGATGGGACGACCGGCGGACCCCTCAGAAATTGCCGCCGTTGCCGTCTTCTTGGCCAGCAAAGATTCATCTTACATCACCGGCGAGACCATTGTCGCAGATGGGGGGCGCCTAGGCCTAAACTACGTGGTGCCGGTTAAGGACTAAATGCACGCCGTCAGATGTCGGGAAGGCTGAAGCCGACGGGCTCCAGCTTTTCTCGTCTGTTCTTCTGGTCAGCGTTTCTGGTCAGCGTTTCTCTGGGGCTTCGTCTGTCGTTGAGCCAAAGACGCTTTCGGCTGTAGGCGCGTCAACTTCGTCTTCTTTCGCTGCGGCTTCGGCGGCTTCAGATTTTGCCGTGATCGTCGCAAACACGGCTGAATCATCGACTTTGCCTTGCTGGCGCATGACGTCGTCTTCCGTCATTTCCACAGGCTCGGCGGCAACGACTGCCGCTGCGTCTTCGTCGTGGATTGCGACGCTCGGTGCATGCGATTTGCCCTGACGGGCGCGGGCAACAGCGATCATTTTTTCCAAATCATCGTTGGAACATAAGCCCAGACTAACTGGGTTTTGCGGTTTGATGTTTGGTGTGTTTGCATGGGTTCGGTCACGAATGGCATTGATCGTTGGCTTGGTTGTCCCAATCAAACGGGCAACTTGTGCATCTGATAACTCTGGGTGATTGCGCAACAACCATGCAATCGCGTCGGGGCGATCTTGGCGGCGAGCAATTGGCGTATACCGTGCGCCCTTGGTGCGAACCTTTGGCTGAGGAATGTCAGCTTTCTTGGCTGGCTTCAGACTTTCATCTGGGCTGCCCGCACAACGGTCAATTTCTTCTTGGGTTATTTCACCGGCTTTGATCGGGTCAATGCCGTGCATACCAACCGCGACTTCTTCATCGGCGATGGCTTGAACCTCAAGGCGGTGCAGACCGCAAAAGTCTGCGATTTGTTCGAATGTCAGTGCCGTATTGTCGACAAGCCAGACGGCTGTCGCCTTTGGCATCAAAGGAGGCGTCATCGTATCAGTTCCGTTCTAGCTGACATGAACCATTCGGCTTAGCCGGTTTGGTTCGGTGATCCATTGATGAATGTGGTCTATATAGGGTCTGATAAGCGGGCGGTCAAACGATGCGAACACGTTCATGATAATTGGGAGATAATAGATGGATACCGATGATTTAGACCCGAAGACCAAGAAACCAAAACCGAAGGACCTGAGCGATCTTTCAATTGATGCTTTGCATGAATACATCACAGATCTTGAAGCCGAAATTGAGCGCGTTCAGGCCGATATCAAGGCAAAACAATCTGCGTTATCCGCAGCAGATGCCTTCTTTAAAAATTAAGGTAATTAAGGTGACATAGAGTTTAATTCGAATAAATGCAAACCAAGCGATAATTTGGACTCTATGAATTAAACTCTATGTCACCTTAATTAAAAGACTTAGCCCGGCGTCCTCTCATATACATCAACCAGCCAATCGGACCCGCGATCAGAACTATGATGAGCCATCCGGTGCGGGGACCAAAGGGGCAGCCTCCATCAGGCGGCGGTGACCAACGCCCGCCGCGCGGTGACACGATCACATGAGCCACGGGCAAGACAAAGAAAATTAAGACGAATGCGATGGCAAGTTCTTGGGACATGGGCGGATATACGTCCGTAAGTCGGCTGTCGGAGCAGCAGACAGTTAACGATTCATCGGCCCGACCTGTCTAGGGAGAAGATTGAATGATATCGCATTGGTGCGGTTCTGCGCGCCCTAACCACTTTTGCATAATTTTTGTCGCATTTCTTTGTTGACGCTATGGCAGAGTGATGTCACGGTCACGCCATAAAATGGCGGGTTTGACAGGGATCTCGCAGGGGCCGTCCAGGTAATGGACGGCCTTTTCAATTTAGGCCGCCCATTCCTTGTGCAATGGCCCTTCGGGTAGGGGGCTGACCTTTTCAGTATGGCCCGTCCGTTTTGGTTTGTTAGATCTGTGCCGCAGAGAAAAAAGGCACCCCCATCTCTGAGAGCGCCTTCTTCGGGTCAGTTCCGTCTGTGATTAAGCGGCTTTTTGATCGATGGCCTTTGCACCGTCAGCACGAACCTCAATCTTCCGAGGCTGCTTTTCTTCAGGAATTTCGCGTAAGAGATCGACCTGCAACAAGCCATTTACCAATGTTGCACCATCAACCTTGATATGGTCTGCGAGTTGGAATCGACGCTCAAACCCGCGCCCGGCAATGCCACGGTGCAGGAAGGTGACAGTGTCGTCGGACTCCGCCCGCTTGCCCGAAACGAATAAGGTGTTTTCCTTTTGAGTGATTTCAATATCGCTCTCACCAAAACCAGCGACGGCCATGGTAATCCGATACTGATTCTCGTTATGTTGCTCAATGTTGTATGGCGGATACGAGTCTGAGCTTAGGTCCTGCGCTTGTTGCGCGGTATCCAGCAATTGTGCCATCCGATCAAAGCCAACAGTGTGACGGAAAAGGGGTGAAAAATCATAAGTGCGCATAACCAAAACCTCCGTTATGAAGCGTGTTGGGATCGGCGTTTGCACCCGGAGTAATCTCGGGAGTCGGGCCATCCGCACCCCCGTTACCCAGGCAGCGCCGATCTACATCAATGAGCTATTGGACCCCATCATGGGCATCCGGCTCACGAGTGAGATAGGTCGATGAGAATTTAGCGCAAGGCTGTACGCAATTTTTTTTGCGCCAAGGCTTATTGTGCGGCTGGGGCCTGAATCAGGCGCACACCGCGTGGGTTCTTAATGGCAGGGCCTGTGGGTTGAGCCGTGCGCGCGGCAACCGCTTGTTGGCCTGGGGCCGCGTTGGCTGCCGCAGGGGCCGCCTTTTTCGTTTTGGTTTTTAGCTTAGGGGAATCGGCACCTTGCCACCATTTTACTTCCCAAAGCGTCGGATCTTTATCGAAACCCTTCATGGCGTATGTACCACGATCCAGGAACTGATGACCTTTGCCGGTGGCAATGCCACGAACGATCTCAGAGGCGAAAATTTCGTCGGCCTGGGCTTTGTCAACAATCCGCGCCGACATCTGAACGGTGGTACCGAACAGGTCATTATCTTCTTGAATAGGCTCACCCGCATTGATGCCAATTTTCAGGTGCAGCGGCAGTTTCGTTCCCTTGCGAACGGCGAGGCAGCCCTTTTGCATTTGAATAGAGGCTTCGACTGCATCTGCGGTTTTGTTGAACGACGCCATAATGCCGTCACCCGTGTGCTTAACCTCACGGCCTCTGTTGGCGCTCAGGGCCTCGCGGACCACTTTGTTGTGTGCCCGCACGACCTGCTGGGCGCCCGAATCACCCAATTGTTGGGTCATGGCGGTTGATCCGGCAATATCCGTAAACAGAACAGCGATGGTGCCTGTGTTTTCTTCTTTGGCCTTCGGCTTGTTCCATTCGTCCAAGGCACCCCCCATATTTTTCCCTGCATCGCCGGGGTCATGGAAATGCGTATTCATGGCGTTGCGACCAGCTTGAAACATCTGCATATAGCGACTGTCTTGCATCAGATATTCGTCATAGCGATCAGCAAAGGTCGCTGCATGAGATTTTTTGAACCCCATGGTGCGCACGCTATCTGCCAAAATTCGGGCATGATCTTCGCCTTCTAAGCCGCGTTTCTGCGCTAACGATTCGCACGCACCGGCCAAGAACAGATTGACGCCAAACTTATTAAAGTTATCGAGCTTCTTGGTGTCGCCGACGTGCTCCAATGCTTCGTGCAGGAACGTCATCATGAATTGTTTTTGCTTTTCGGCCTGCGGTGACATGGCAGAGGATGGATCGGTGCCCGCGCCGTCGTCCCCCCCTAAAACTATACCCTTGGCATTAAGTGCCTCTAACTCTGGATCATTGTCGAAGGTGTCGTCATCATCTTCGTCGTCACGCACCGCACGGCGCAATTCTTCGGCGGCAGAAGCCAAGCTGATCCCAGCCGGTTTCTTTTTCTTTTTTGGCGCTTGTTGGGCCATTTGTTGGGGCTGTGGGGCGGCCTGACGTCGCTCGCGCGTTTTTAGGCTGTCGCCTCTGAAAAAGATCGTCGACATCATGATCGCAATCAGAACGAACGTGGCAAAAAAGATGCCAAACAGCGTGTTGCTTTTTGCCGCGCCAACAAGCCGCGTGCCAAAGACGTTCATGCCATCAAGCCAAACGCTGGAACTCGCGGTAAGGAGGGCGGCAATCGAAATTGCGAACAGAATGACCAGCAAAATCTTGACAATAACGCCGGTCAGTGTGGTTTGCTTTCCGCTCCCACGGGCTTTGGTCTCTGCCTTCGCGCGGGCTTTTGCCTTCTTTTTCTTTTGGCTTTCGGCGGGCATCATCGGGTCGATGTCGTCGTCGAAATCGTCCCAGTCGTCGGCATCGCTACTGTCAGCGTCGCTCATGCTGTTACCGCCGACAATATCCATGGCTTCTTCCATGGCGCTCGGCTGGCCGGGAACAGCGGTTTTATAGACCGTGTATTCTTCGTTTTCGCCCGTCGCATCGTCAAAAACCTCGCGGATGACTTTAACGGTCTGAATATGACCCATGCCATCCAGCTGTTTTGCTTCTGTTATGGCGTCATCTTTTTTTCGCGCGGGATAGCGTGCGTGGATGGTCCATCGCCCGTTCTGCTCGACGTGAATTTCGAAGTGCGTTTGGCGTGCCATACGCTTTCGCCTTCTGCTCCTTATATGAGCCCCGCACATCAGCCCAATGCTGAGTCCGCCACTCGTAACCGCGCGCCTGGATCCCTTCTACAGAATACCTATATTCTGCGGAGATCGCGTTCTGGACGCACCCTTCCCGCCATCGAACTGCCTTTTACGGAGTCCAACCATCGAAATCTAGCATATCATTGGAATCGCGACAACTTTTCCTGACCAGGTGCTTACCGCACGCTGTTCACATGTGCTTGAATCTAGTTTTTCAAGCCAAAGTTGGCAAAGCGCTTGTTGAATTTGGCCAATTGTCCGCCGCTATCCAGCAACCGGTGAACGCCCGTCCACGCGGGATGGTTCAGCGGATCAATGTCCAATTTCATGACATCGCCCGGCTTACCCCATGTTGAGCGCATGGTGTGGGTTGATCCATCGGTCATTTGAACCGTGATCTCGTGGTACTCGGGGTGGATATCGTTCTTCATAATGAGTCTCGAACCTTGAGTTTGAACCGATGGGCACAGTGATGCCCTGGAAAGCGCGGACTTATAAGCGAGGCATAGTGCTTGCGCAAGGGGGCAGATAACATCTTGAGGCGGTTTTGTCAGCTACGATGTGCTGCCGTGTTGGGGCTAATCAAGCCAAAAGCCAATACGGCGACAACCACCATCACAAACCCCCCGGCGATGAACGGGGCATCGGGGTTGAAAAATTGATACATAACGCCAGAAAACGCGGGGCCTGCCACACGGCCCAGCGTCGCGGCGGATCGGCTGGCTCCCAAAACACCCCCTTGCACGTCTTCGGATGCACCCAGCGAGACCAACGATGATAGCGATGGTGATAGCAGGCTAAAGCCGAATCCTGCCATACCCAGCGCCGCAACAGCGCTCATCGGCCCGGGTGTCCAAGGTGCCGAGGAAAGACCTGCAGCCAATAAGACGGACCCAACAACAACAAGGCGGACTTCACCAAACATCTTGGTCAACTTCCCGATCATGCCGCCTTGCACCAAGGCACTTAAAAAGCCAAGAAATGCAAAGAGATAGCCAGTTTGTTCGGGTCCCCATTCAAAGGTATAGCGGGCCCAAATAGCAAACGTGGCTTCCAGTCCGGCAAATACGAAGGTCGCTAAGAAGACCAACAAAAGCGGGCGGCGCACCGATGGAGAGCGCAGCGCTTCCAATAGATCTTTGAACCGGCTGCGGGCTGATTGACCAGCGACGCGAGCGCGAATTTCCGGTGAAAGCGATTCCTTCAAAAGGAAAAAACCGGCGATCAAGGCGCCCGCAGAAAAACCGGCTGCAACAAAAGCAGGTGTTTGAAAATCAGCGGTTGCAGGGTCAGAGCCTGCCAAGATGCCACCGATTGCCGGGCCAATCATAAACCCCAGCCCAAACGCAGCGCCGATCATACCCATGCCTTTGGCGCGGTTCTCCCGGGTCGTGATATCTGCGACATAGGCAAAGGCTGTGGCAATATTACCGGCCATGAAGCCGCCAACAATCCGTGCCGCAAACAAAGCAGCCAGTGAGGCGGCAAAGCCAAGCCAAATGTAGGTCAGCATCAGGCCACCCAGCGAAATCAGCAAAACGGGTCTGCGGCCAATTCGGTCTGAAAGCCGACCCCAATAGGGTGCCGCGATGAACTGCGCCAATGAGTACACAGCCATCAACAGCGTGACCTCAAGCGCCGATGCTTCGTAGTGCTGAGCAACAAAAGGCAACAGAGGAATGATAATGCCAAACCCGACCAAGTCGATGAAGACGATCAGAAAGACGATCAGCATGAGGAGTTAGGCCCGTTTTCTATCGTCATTTCCGGTCAAACTTAAACTCGATCCGCCGGTTCTTGCGATAGGCATCCTCGGTGTCGCCGGTATCCAGCGGCTGATTGGCCCCAAACGCCGTTGCGGCCAGCCGATCAGCGGGCAGACCGGCATCACGCAGATGTTTCACAACAGAAATCGCCCGCGCGGCCGACAACTCCCAATTCGATGGGAACCGCGCCGTTTGGATCGGCACTTTGTCGGTATGGCCATCGACGCGCAAAACCCAATTAATATCGTCAGGAATCGTTGAACCCACTTCGATCAGCGTTGTTGCAAGAGCATCCAACTGCTGTTTCCCACCCTCACCAATGTCGGCAGCGCCTTGCTGAAACAACACCTCCGATTGGAAAACGAAACGATCCCCCACGATACGAATGTCTGTGCGTGACCCCAAGATTTCACGCAACCGGCCAAAAAATTCGGATCGATACCGCGCGAGTTCTTGAACCTTCGTCGCCAGCGCAGCGTTTAACCGAGACCCCAAAGCCTCGATGGTGGCGTCTTGATCGATATTCAATTGTTCAGAGGCTTCCAATGCTGCATTCAATTGGGCCAGTTGTTCACGCAACGCCGACAACTGGCGATTAACCAGCGCCAGTTCTGCCCGGCTTTCTGCCGAGATTTCTTGTTCAACGGCTAAGGCCGTCTGGGCTTGGCGTGTGGTCAAGGTTTCCGCCTGTAAGTCTTCCTCTGCCTCTTGCAACGCAGAAAAGGTCTCAGACAGCATGGCTTCGCTTTCGCGGCGGGCTGCTTCCGCCGCGTTCAAGTCATCGGCCATTTGAGAGATTTCTTTGCGCAAGCGCTCTCGCAGGTCATTCAGATCGGTAATGTCGCCAATCAGCACGGTCATCTCTTTCGATTGTGCGTCGAGTGTTGATGACGTGGTGGCCAGTTCACGTAGCGCGTTTTCCAGGCTATTTTCCATATCAAGGGCTGCGGTTTCCGCGCGGTCCAGTTGCCCACCCAGCACGATCACGCGGGCTTGCAGGTCTTCGCGCTGACCGATGGACGCACTGAGTTCCGTGGAGAGCGAGGCCACATTGTCGCGCAGATCGGCATTGTCACTGCGTTCCAGGGCCAGCAGGTCCGCCAATTCGCTCATGCGTGTTTCAAGCTGGACCAGTCTTTGGTCGCGCCCGGTGATCGCGTCATTGAGAACGAATTGCGCCAGCACGAAAATCATCAACAGAAAGATGATGACCATCAGCAGCGTCGCCAGGGCATCGACGAAACCTGGCCAGGTGCTTTCGGGGTGCCGGCCGCGCCGGCTTAGGCTGCGCATGGCCTTTATCGCGAACGATCGTTGGTGTTCGCGCTGGCGGCAACGGTGCGGGCCAGCAGCTTCATCTCGCTGCGCAGGGTATCCAATATTTCGTTCCGGCCTTGGCCCAACTCTGCCGCAATTCGGCCCGCCTGAGCATCAAGGTTACGAATATGGGTGCGTGTTGCATCGTCAAAGCCTTGGTCGCGCTGACCCCGGTCGGCCAGTTTCGATAAAACAGCTTTAAGTTCGACCTGCGTTTCCGCCATCTGATGCATCAAATTTTGTTCACTGTGCATTTGGTCGGTCAGCGCACTGACACGATCAGCCAGTTGCGCGATATGTTGTTCGACGCCGACCCGCGTGTTTTCGCCACGTTCCATCGTCCGTTGCAGTTTCTCTAAACTCTCGGCGGTTTGTTCCAGCAAGGCCTCAACGTAGGCGGGGACGGTTTGCTCGCCTTCGCCGCTACCCAGAGCGCCCGAGGAAAGCCGCGTCACGCTGGAAAGCCATTCTTCCAGATCGTTATAGAATCGGTTCTGGGCTTGGCCCGCTTGCAAGTCCAAGAAACCCAAGATTAAGGACCCGGCCAAGCCAAACAGAGAGGATGAAAACGCCGTGCCCATGCCATCCAACGGGGCTTTCAAGCCTTGCTTTAATTCTGTGAACAGCGCGGCGGCATCGCCACCGGAACCTGATAGGCCATTGATGACAGCCCCAATCGAGCCGACAGTGCCCAACAGGCCCCAAAATGTGCCCAGCAGGCCCAAAAAAATCAGCAATCCAATGGTATAGCGCGATATGTCACGCGATTCATCCAACCGCGAGGCGATGCCATCCAAGAGGGATCGCATACCCATCGTCGACAGGCTCAGGCTGTCACGTTTTTCTGCCATCATGGTGGCCATCGGAGCCAACAAGCGGGGTTGCGACGAGTCGACGACGCCCGCTTGACCCCGGCGGAAATTGTCAATCCACGAGACCTCTGGATAAAGCACAAAGACTTGGCGGAAATTATACCCGATCCCAAGCACGAGAACGCCAAGAATCAGACCGTTCAGCGGCACGTTTGCCTGAAAGGCATTGATAAGGGAACCGTGTACGGAGGCAATCAAGGCACCAATCACGATCACAAACAAAAGCATGCGAATGAGAAAGCGTTGCGGTCGGGTCATAGGAGGCTCCTAGTGTTCCGAATCTGTCATTCGGCTCATTGCGGTCCTGTCGCTATTCAACGCTGTGTTGTTTGGGCGTCATGGTATCATTTGACCCGCGCCGCGCCAGTTATCCGCCCGTCGATGACAGGGCCAAATCAACGCGGTCCAGTGGTTGCTCGTCTGTCTTGTTGCCAAGGGCGCGAACATCAATCCGGTTGGGACGGATGCCCTGGTCAATCAACTGAGACCGAACCGCCAATGCCCGTGCCAAGGAAAGCCGACGGGCGCGGTTGTCCGTCATGCCATCACCACCGGCAAAAGCCCGGATCTCTAGGCGTAGTTTATCGTCCGCCAGGAGTTGAGCGCCAATGGCCGTCAACGATTCTTTCGCTGCCGGTGTCGCTTTTGAGTCCCCCGCTGCAAAAACAAGGCGGGTTAGGCCCGTGTCAGGCGGCGCTGTCGGGGCTTCTACGGCAGGAACGGCGGCAACTTGGGCCGGTTCTGCGGCTGGAGCTGCCGTAGGGGGTTCAGGCGGCGCAACCGCAGAAGGCGCGGGTGGCGGTGGTGGTGCGGCACTGGCAACCGGTTCAGGCGCGGGCGGCGGCGGCGGAGCCTCTGCCGTCATCGCTGGTTCTGGCAAAGCCGTTGGGGCTTCGACAGCCGGTGCGGGCATAGCTTCAGGTGCTGGAGCCGGAGGAGTCGCAGGGACGGACGCGGTTTGTGTTGATGCTTCTGATGTCATTGGTTCCGGCGCGGGCGCTGTTGAAGCCGCGCGGCGCTGGGCGGGGGCCGGAAGCCGTTCTGAATTTGGCAAAACGCCCAAACCATAAAAGGTTGATCCCGGCATTTGACCCGAGGGCATCCGCAAGACACCCGGGTTTGCGCCAGGGGCCGCCGTTGAATAGGGCGGTTGACTATAAGATCCGTAACCACCACCTAAGACGCTGAGGTCAACGGAAACACCCTCACCAACGGGTTGAAGCTGTGCGTGGGCACTCACGGATAAGGCAAGCAAGCTGGCCGCCACCAGCGAACTGGTTACAATCAGCGAACTGACGGTAGCCAGTGGAACGGCTCGGAAATGAAAGAGTCTTAAACCAATTTTAGACATCTGTGCTACCCTTAGACGGCAAACGGATTGCGAACCATACCCAACCCCTGCAAGCGCGACAACCGCCTATCCGCAAAGCAATTGGAAAGCGGGTGCATTATCATGCCCCCGCTGCGTGGCGCGCCGCTTCGGGGCCGCCGCCAATAAGCTTGGTAAAGGGGTCTATTAATGCAGGCGATGAGGCGATAATTGACCGGGCGTAGATTGGGTTGCCGGTGCCTTCGATGGTGCGAACAATGCCGCCGGCTTCGCGGACAATAATGATTCCTGCCGCGACGTCCCACGATTGAATGCCCCGTTCCCAATAGCCATCAAAGCGGCCAGCCGCGACATAAGCCATATCCAGAGCGGCGGACCCAAAGCGCCGCGTGCCCGCCGTTTCGGTCATCACGGCAGAGAGTTCGCGTTGGAATTGCTCAGGATCGCCTGCACCTTTGAAAGGAATACCCGTCGCAAAGACGCATTCATCCAACCGGCGCCGGGCCGCCACCCGAAGGCGACCTTTGTTCATATAAGCCCCGGTGCCGCGCTCGGCCCAATACAGGTTATCCGTGACCGGTTCATAGATCACACCAGCTTCGATGTCTTTATCCCGCTGCAAGGCAATCGAAATGGCGAAGTGCGGAATGCCGTGAAGGAAGTTTGTCGTGCCGTCTAATGGGTCAACGATCCAGGTATTAGAGGAATCATCGCCCTCAATCGTGCCGCCTTCTTCCAGCAAAAAGCCAAATTTAGGCCGCGCCTTCTTCAGTTCTTTAACAATCGTCGCTTCGGCGGTTTTGTCGGCCATGGTAACAAAATCAGCCGGGCCTTTTTTCGAGACCTGAAGATTTTCGACCTCGCCGAAATCCCGCGCGAGCTTTTTGCCAGCCGATTGGGCTGCGGCGACCATCACATTGATAAGGGGGGAGCGTTGAGCCACGGGTCAGATCAGTCCTTCGCACGTTCGACGTAGGTGCAATCGGCAGTGTTCACCACCACGCGAATACCAGAGGCAATATGCGGCGGAACCATAACCTTCGCACCATTTTCCAGAACGGCTGGCTTATAACTGGATGACGCCGTTTGGCCTTTAACCACGGCGTCGGCTTCGACGATTTCCAGCGTCACTGTATCGGGTAAGATCACAGAGATCGGCGCTTCTTCGTAGCTTTCAATCTGCACTTCCATGCCTTCTTGCAAGAAGATCACTTGGTCTTCGCCAATCATCTCTTCGGAAACGCTGAGTTGCTCATAGCTTTCGTTATCCATGAACGTATGCATGTCGCCGTCGCTGAACAGATATTGGTAGGGCTTTTGTTCCAGGCGCACGCGCTCAACCGTTTCTGCGGACCGAAAGCGCTCGTTCAGCTTGGTGCCGTGGCGAATGTCTTTCAGCTCGACCTGCAAGTACGCGCCACCTTTGCCGGGTTGGGTGTGCGCGATCTTGACCGCACGCCACAACTGGCCTTGGTGTTCAATAATGTTGCCGGGTCGAATGGCGTTGCCGTTGATCTTCATGACCGAATGTCCTGGGTTAAAAAGGCATCAGAAGGCGCGGAAGCTATCTGAAAGCCTGCCGCGTGGCAACGCACACTCTATCTATACCGTTTTAGCACGTCTTCGAACGCCGCAACGCCCGCTGCCGGGCCATCTGGATGGGACCAAACAGAGGCGATCACGGCGATGAAATCAGCGCCCGCTTCAATAATGGGCGGAGCATTGTCTGGTGTGATACCGCCAATGGCGACCGACGGTACGGTTGTCGCCGTTGTCCAGCTTTCAATCACATCAATTGGGCAGGTGACTTTTGGAATTTTGGTCATGGTCATATACATGGCACCAAACGCGACGTAGTCGGCCCCAGCGCCATTCTTGCCATCGGACGCACTCATCGCGCGGTCCAGTGAATTATAGCAGCTAACGCCGATGACGGCATCGCGGCCCAGCAAGTTTCGCGCGCTTTCAAGGCTGTCATCGTCTTCGCCGACATGGACGCCGTCACAGCCTGTATCCAGGGCTAGCTGGGCACTGTCATTCATCAGCACCGCGACATCATGGCTTTGGCAGATCGGAACGATAACCTCTGCGGCCCTTTGGATCGCGTCGGCGTTGATGTCTTTGAGGCGAATTTGCACGGCACCAACGTCGCCCGCATCCAGCGCCCGGTTTAAGTCGCCACCAAACGACGTGATATCGGAAAGGGCCGGTGGCGTTATCAGGTACAACCGGCAGGGCGGATCGACGGGCTTGTTCATTTAGGTGCTTTCAGCGTTTGCAGCGATGACGCGGGCGTTTGATACATCGGCGATGGCCTGAACTTTTGCGATGACCGCGGGATCGGCCTCTAAGCGGATGATCTCTGCGCCATGCCGAAGGGCATTCAGCGCCAGTCCCGGCGCATCGGCACAATCAAGAATGGCGTCGATCTGCTTGGTTGGGTAAGCGGCGCGGACGGCGCGCACAATTTCAACAAACGCCATTGATCCGAGCGAGGCGACGGCACCGGGTGCACTGATAAGGCACACCCGGCTTGCGTCATCTGCCATTGCGTCAATGACCGCCAGAGCGTCTTCCAACGAGTGGATGACGACTTGGTCAGTCATGACGGGGTGGTCATTGTTGGTGCTTACTTCGCGGCCATCATGGCGACGGCAGTGTCGCCCATGCGGTTCGCAAAGCCCCATTCGTTGTCATACCACGTCAGGATACGGACCAATGTGCCGTCAACAACCTGGGTCTGGGTCAGATCAAATGTCGAGCTATTTGGGTTGTGGTTGAAGTCAATGGAAACCAAAGGCTGATCGTTGGTGCCCAAAACGCCCTTCAGTTTGCCTTTAGACGCCCGGATGATGGCTTTGTTGACAGCCTCAACCGTGGTCGGCTTGGCAGCGTCAAACTTCAAATCAACAACCGAGACGTTCGGGGTTGGCACGCGGATTGAGGTGCCATCCAAACGACCGGCCAATTCGGGCAGCACCAAGCCAACGGCTTTTGCGGCACCCGTTGATGTCGGGATCATCGATTGGCTGGCCGCGCGCGCCCGGCGGGGGTCGCTGTGCAGCGTATCAACCGTGCGCTGATCGCCGGTGAAGGCATGGATGGTGGTCATGAAGCCACGCTCGATGCCGATGGCCTTGTTCAGAACGTCGGCGACCGGGGCCAAGCAATTGGTGGTACACGAAGCGTTCGACACAACTTTCATCGCTTTTGTCAGCTTGTCATGGTTGACGCCGTAAACAACCGTCAGGTCCGAATCATTAGCTGGGGCCGAGATCAGAACTTTCTTCGCGCCCGCTTTCAGGTGCGCCGATGCTTTGTCTTTTGACGCAAACAATCCGGTGCATTCCAGCGCGACGTCCACTTTCAGTTTTTTCCAAGGCAGCTTCGATGGATCGCGCTCGGCCAGAACTTGAATCGGTTTGCGGCCCAGTATCATCGCGCCGTCTTTGACACGAACCGGTGGGGTTAGCGGGCCGTGGACCGTATCGAAGTTCAACAGTAACGCGTTGGCCTCAACCGATCCCAGATCGTTGATGGCAACGACTTCGATGTCCTTGCGTTTTGATTCGATAATGGCCCGTAAGACCAAACGTCCGATGCGGCCGAAGCCATTGATTGCGACGCGAATTGCCATAATAAAACTCTCCGATCAAAGATGATGTGCTCCCATGAAAGTCTTTTACGGGGCGACTTGGCCGAGGGCAAGCCGTCGTGCGCGGTTGAGCGGTTGCGGAGGCGTCCTTCCGTCCGTATCTTGGCGGTCATGAGTCAGAATACATTCAAAAAACCAGGCCGGGTCGAGACCGCTCGGGCGCGGCTGGATAAAGCGATGGACCGGTTGGAACAGGCCCTGGCGAAGAAGGCTGGCTTGGCTGCGACCGACGCCCTCGCCAACGCCGCCAAACCAGATAGCGGTATTGCACCTGAAGAATTTGCCGCTGTGCAAAGCGAAAACGCCCGCCTTCGCGCCGCGAACGAAAACGTATCGGAACGCCTTGATGCGACCATTGACCGTCTTGAAAAAATACTCAGCGAATAAGGGACGAACCGATGGGGCAAATTGCAGTCGAAGTAAATGGCAGGAAATATCAAATTGCCTGTGACGATGGCCAAGAGGCGCACCTCTCTCGTCTGGGGGCCTATATCGATAAGCGCGTGCAAGAACTGGTTGCTGCCGTTGGTCAAATTGGCGATGCGCATGTTTTGGTGATGGTGTCTTTGTTGATTGCTGATGAGCTATCAGATGCCTATGCGGAATTGGAATCGGGGCGCGGTGAAGGCGGCGCCGTGGCCCGCTCAGAAGCCGAAGATAAATTGGCCAATGCCCTTGATGGTGTGGCAAAACGCATCGAAGCAGTTGCCGAACGCATCGAAGCGGCCTAAGTCTACATAGAGCGATTGCTGCGGAGTTCGTGCCGGCAATATATTCACTGGGGCCATAATACATCCCTCGGGAGCTGTCTCTGTCCGGCCCGTGGGCCGGATATCGCGGTGCCCACCTGCATAAGCAGGCCACAGGGGAATTTAAGCTGACGGCTTTTGCGGCATCGCTTTTTCTTTTTTCACCACTCATTGTGACGAGCCATGGCGACGATTGACCCCACCCAAGACGCCAAGGCCGCCCTGCGGACGACGGCCCAGCAGACCCGCAAAGACGCCGCGTCAAATGACCCAGGCGATGCAGCGCTCTTGATCGCACAGGCCTTAACAAAAGCCTTAGATGCCGGATTTATAACGCCGCCAACAACCTGCGTTTCTGGGTATTTGCCTCTGGGCAATGAGATTGACCCCCGACCGGCGATGGACCGACTGGCTCAGCAGGGCTGGACCATGGCGCTGCCGGTTGTGGTCGCCAAAAACACACCGCTGGAGTTTCGTGAATGGACGCCGGGCGCACCGTTGGAAGACGGATCGTTACGCACGCGCCATCCGGCAGAAGGGGCCCGCGTCGTGAATCCAGGCCTAATTCTGTCGCCGATGTTGTCCTTTGATGCGGCAGGCTATCGCTTGGGATGGGGCGGCGGTTTTTATGATCGGACCATCGCCGAGCGTCGGCCCAGTGGCGCGCTGTTCATCGGTTGCGCCTACAGCGCCCAACAGGTCGACAATTGCCCCCGCGGTCCTTATGACATGGCCTTAGATGCCGTTGTGACGGAACAAGGTTTTTCGAAGGTGCCTCTGATTTTATGAATATTTTGATGTGTGGCGACGTGGTTGGCAAAAGCGGCCGCGAAGCGGTGATGTCCCGGCTGGCTGACTTGATCCAAGATCTAGCGCTCGATTTTGTTGTGGTGAACGGCGAAAACGCTGCGCACGGTTTCGGCATTACCGACAAGATCGCCGATGCGTTCTTCGAAGCCGGGGCCGACGTGGTGACAACGGGCAATCACGTTTGGGATCAACGCGAGATTATGAATTCGATTGATGCGCGGCCCAACCTGCTGCGCCCACTGAACTACCCCGATGGCACGCCTGGTGCCGGAACCGGTATTTTTCCGGCCCGGTGCGGCAAGCGGGTGATGGTTGCACACCCCATGGGGCGTCTGTTTATGGACCCCTTGGATGATCCGTTCATGGGCGTGGACAACGCGCTGCGGAACCACCGCATGGGGGCGAGCGGCACGGTCGATGTGATCTTGGTTGATATGCACGCCGAGGCGACGTCTGAAAAAATGGCGATGGGCCATCATTTGGATGGCCGGGTCAGCGCTGTTGTTGGCACGCACAGCCATGTTCCGACGGCGGACGCCCAGGTCTTGCCCGGTGGCACCGCGTATCAGACAGATTTAGGTATGTGCGGCGATTACAATTCGGTCATTGGCATGCAAAAAGATGTCGCAACCGCCCGGTTTACAACAAAAATGCCACAAGGCCGTTTGCAACCGGCAGAGGGTGAGGCGACGTTGTGCGGCGTTATTATTTCAACCGATGACAAAACTGGCTTCGCCACGTCCATCCGCCCCATTCGCATGGGCGGGCGGTTATTGCCCCATTATCCGAAATAGCTGCAAGCTTCCCTTTGTTGGCTGGGTGGTGTTCAATACCAACCGAATAAGCGCTCCTCGCACCGTCATTCAGGTCGAGCAAAAAAGAACGCAAACCAAGGGATGAAACAATGTGCCACTTGTTCGCCGGTCAACCGGCAGAAAACTTCGCTTACGAGACCCGATCCGTTCGCTTGGGGGGGCATTCAACCAGTGTGCGCCTAGAGGCGGCGTTCTGGCGAACCCTGGAAGAGATGGCCGAGGCGCAGGGAACCAGCCTTGCTAAATTTCTGACAATTTTGCACGACGAGTTTCTAGAAGTGCATGGAGAGGCGCACAATTTCACGTCTCTTCTCAGGTGCGCTTGTCTGACTTATTCAGATGTGGTGAAGGGAAATGAAAGCGTAACCAATGAATTGCGCGCAAAAACAGCCATAGCCATTTCAGAGTCCGAAGATCACTATTTACGCGCTGGATAACGTAACGCATTGATGTAGTAGGCCGCTACCACCTGTGACCAGAGTATTTCCTTAAGCTAACTAGCTATGGAAATGCTCAATGATGACCAAAGCTAATTTTATAGATCGTATGGCTCGCTGTGTCCGGTTGGTGGGTGTCCCGCTTGGTTTGGTGATTGGCCTCATAGGAATGGCGAGCGCATCAGGCAACGTCGATATGGCGGCGGCATCCGAACAATTTAAGAAAAGTTGCGGAACGTGTCATACAACAGACGCCAGTGCGCCGCCGCGCCAGGGACCAAACCTGTCCCAAGTTATTGGACGGCCATCTGCGTCACTTCCAGATTTCGAATACTCAACGGCGTTGCGTGATCTAAAGATCATCTGGTCGCCAGAGACGCTTGATCAATGGATAACGAATGCAGCCAAAATGGCACCCGGAACAACCATGTTCTATCGGCAACGCAATGCGGATCGGCGCGCTTTGATCATCGCCTATCTCGTTAAATCTGCCGAAGAGAAATTAAACTAAGCGGAGAACAAGCAATGGCCAAAGCCATCCACACCATGATTCGCGTTCGTGATGGCGTCGCATCGGTTGAATTTTACGACAAAGCATTCGGTTTGAAGATCGCCGATAGGTTTGATTTCGACGGTTTTTCTCTGATCTATCTGCGGAACTCTGAGAATGATTTTGAGGTCGAATTGACTGTGAATAAGGATCAATCGGAGCCCTATACTCATGGCGATGGGTACGGTCATTTGGCCGTCGCCGTCGATGATTTAGAGGCTGAGCATGCCCGGTTTGTCGAGCACGGGCTTGATCCCAAAGACATCAAAGAGTTTCACCGTGAAGGGGCCTTAATGGCTAAGTTCTTCTTTGTCCAAGACCCTGACGGCTACAAAATTGAAGTTTTGCAATCCCATGGCCGGTACCGGTGATGGGCAAAAAAATAACCAATCAAAAAGATAATAAACAGGAGGCAAACATGAGAGTGATTGATAAGAGGCCATCGGTCTCAAGACGAACTTTTTTGCGAACGAGTACAGCGGCCAGCGCCGGTATTGTGGCGCTGTCGGTCAGTGGCGGCACGCTGATGGGGGCTAAGGGTGCGTGGGCCTTAGATGTCAAAAACCTAAAGCCCGAGACGATGCAAACACTGGTGCAGATGGCGAGAGACACCTATCCGCATGATCGTTTTTCTGACGCCATCTATGTAAAGGCTGTCGGCGGGTATGATGACCAAGCGGGAAGTGATGCGGTTTTGAAAGCACTGCTAGAAGACGGTGTCACGACGTTGGACGGCATGGCGAATGGCGCCCACGGCGGTCGGTATGTTGATGTTGGTTGGGAAATTGATCGCGTCGCGTTATTGCGCTCGATTTCTGATGGTGCGTTTTTCCAGAAAATTCGCGGGGACCTTGTTGTCAGTATCTATAACCAGCCAGAGGTCTGGCAGCGGTTAGGCTACGAAGGCGAATCGGCCAGCAAAGGCGGTTACATCAATCGCGGCTTTGATGACATTGATTGGATCTAACCCGAAGGTATGCACCCCATACATCAGCAAAAAATATCGAACAGAGAGGATTAAGTCATGGCAGCGCCATACGAAATGAATGACGACAGCGTGGTTGTCGTGATCGGGTCAGGGGCCGGTGGAGGAACACTGGGTACCGACTTGGCACTTAAGGGTATCGATACGGTAATTTTAGAAGCCGGTGGACGCCACGAAACCGAAGATTTCGTCAATGATGAATGGCCGAGTTTCGGCCAAATTTCTTGGTTGGATAAACGCACGACGTCTGGGTCGTGGCGGGTCGCAAAAGACTTTTCTGGGCTGCCAGCCTGGATTGTCAAAGCGGTTGGTGGATCAACAACGCACTGGGCTGGTGCGTCGATCCGCATTCAAGAGCATGAATTCAAAGCCAGAACAAATTACGGGGACGTTCCCGGTGCCTCGCTTCTTGATTGGCCCATTGGCTTGCAAGACCTCGAACCCTATTACGACAACGCGGAAGATCGAATGGGTGTAACGCGCACCAATGGCATCGAGGGATTGCCTGGCAACAACAACTTCAAAGTTATGAAGGCTGGGGCGGACAAGCTTGGTTACAAAGAATGTCACACGGGCACGATGGCCATTAACTCAAAAGCCAGAGACGGTCGTGGGGCTTGTCAGCAGATCGGTTTCTGCTTCCAAGGCTGTAAATCTGGTGCAAAATGGTCGACGTTGAACGCTGAAATTCCGCGCGGCGAAGATACAGGTAAACTCGAAGTTCGCGATAATAGCCACGTCTTACAAATCCAACATGACAGCTCTGGCAAGGTGACGGGTGTTTTGTATGCCGACAAAGACGGCAACCAACATGTCCAGAAAGCGCGCGCTGTATGCGTTGCCGGCAACTCGATAGAGAGCCCTAGGCTGCTATTGAATTCTGCATCGGCCATGTTCCCAGATGGGTTGGCAAACTCATCGGGGCAAGTGGGCAAGAACTACATGCGTCACATGACAGGCAGCGTTTATGCCGCCTTTGACAAGCCCGTAAACATGTACCGCGGAACCACCATGGCGGGGATTATTCGTGACGAGCAAGTGCATGACCCATCCCGTGGATTTGTTGGTGGCTATGAAATGGAAACGCTCTCGCTGGGGGTTCCGTTCATGGCAGCGTTCCTTGACCCAGGCGCATGGGGACGAGAGTTTACCAGCGCCATGGATATGTATGATCACATGGCCGGTATGTGGCTTGTGGGCGAAGATATGCCACAAGAAAGCAATGCCATTACTCTGCACCCAACAGAGAAAGATCAGCATGGCATGGCAGCACCGAACGTTCATTTTGATGACCATCCAAATGATGTCGCCATGCGGAGTCACGCTTTCCGGCAAGGGGCTGCGGTCTACGATGCTGTTGGCGCAACACGAACCTTCCCAACACCGCCGTATCCGTCGACTCATAACTTAGGCACCAACCGGATGAGCGAAAAAGCCCGAGACGGTGTCGTCAACAAGTGGGGTCAAACCCATGATATCTCGAACTTGTTCGTCTCTGACGGTAGTCAGTTCACGACGGGCGCGGCTGAAAACCCAACGCTAACGATTGTTGCGTTGGCGATTCGCCAAGCTGACTACATCGCTGAGCAAATGGCATCCGGCGCTCTCTGACCCTGGACAGATTGCGTGCTGATATTTGGGCGGGACTTTGTCAGTCCCGCCCTTTTTTTGCCGGTCGCCCATCTTATCGCGGCCAATCTATAGATTCTGTATTCGCGGTGCGTTTGCGAATGGCCCATCCGTGGTATAACCAACGCCTGTGTCCGAGTCTCTATAAGTGGCAGGGTTATCGGGCGTTTCCCATTTGGCGGTTGAAGAAGAGGCAGTTCCATGGCCGGTCATTCCCAGTTCTCAAATATTATGCACCGCAAAGGCGCGCAAGATGCGAAGCGCGCCAAGGTCTTCACCAAGCTGATCCGCGAGATCACGGTTGCGGCCAAGATGAACCCGGACGCCGATGCGAACCCGCGCCTACGGGCTGCAATCCAAGCGGCGAAAAAAGAGAACATGCCGAAAGACAACGTCGACCGCGCCATTAAAAAGGCTGTCGGCGGCGACGACGATACGAACTATGAAGAAATTCGCTACGAAGGATATGGCCCGGGCGGCGTTGCTGTTATTGTTGAGGCGCTAACCGACAACCGTAATCGCACCGCATCTGAAGTCCGCTCTGCCTTTGGTAAGCACGGTGGCAATTTGGGCGAGACCGGATCGGTCGCCTTCATGTTTGATCGCGTCGGGCTTGTTCATTTTCCCGCCGATGTTGCCGATGCGGACGCCATGTTTGAAGCCGCGCTCGAAGCCGGGGCAACTGACGTTCAATCGTCTGACGACGGCCACGATGTTTATTGTGAAGTTGATGACTTTGCCGCCGTACGCGAAGGCCTTACCGAATCTTTTGGCGATCCGGAAACCGCCAATCTGGATTGGCGTCCACAGAACCCTGTTCCCATTGATGAAGAGGCCGCATCGACGTTGCTGAAACTGATTGATGCGTTGGACGACAACGATGATGTTCAGCGCGTTTCTTCGAACTTCGATATCTCGGACGACATTCTCGAACGCCTGAGTGCGTAAGCCATTATGAGCGGCCCTTGGCGCGTCATTGGTCTTGATCCTGGCCTCCGCAACACCGGTTGGGGCGTGGTTGAGGTAGAGGGCACACGCTTGCGGTTTATTGCTTCGGGTGTGGTCAAGCCACCGGAAAAAGGCGATCTCGCTGTGCGCTTGGCCGCCCTACATGATCTGCTGGCTGAAGTCATTCGCGACCAAAAACCAGATGCGGCAGCGGTTGAAGAAACGTTTGTGAACAAGAATCCAACTTCAACCCTCAAGCTGGGCCAAGCCCGCGGTATCGTAATGGTCGTGCCCGCTTTGGCCGGATTGCCCGTTGCCGAGTATACACCGAATCTGATTAAGAAGGCCGTCGTTGGGGCAGGGCATGCGCAAAAGGAACAGGTTCAAATGATGGTCAAAACCCTGTTGCCAGGCTGGTCGATGGAGCAGGGCGGGGCCGACGCCGCCGATGCGTTGGCTGTTGCAATCACCCATGCCCATCTCGGCACGTCAGCGAACAAATTAAAGCGCGTGGTGAACGGATGATTGGGCGGTTGAAGGGCACGGTGGATGCCCTGGATACGGATGGCATGATCGTCGACGTGAACGGAGTTGGCTATGTCGTGCAATGTCCGTCGCGGGTGATGTCGCGCCTTACCGTCGGCCAAGCCGTATCTCTGATGATTGAAACCCATGTCCGCGAAGATGCTATTCAGTTATTTGGCTTTTTGGATGTCGGCGAACGCGATTGGTTTCGTCTGTTGACCACTGTACAGGGCGTTGGCGCGCGCGTTGCGTTGGCGATTTTGGGTGTGTTGGGTCCGGCAGAATTGGTGCAAGCGGTCGCCGCCCAAGACAAAGCACAGATCAGTCGCGCACCAGGCGTTGGCCCGAAACTAGCCGGGCGGATCGCTTCCGAATTGCGCGATAAAGTGTCGGCGCTGGCGTTGGGCAGTGCGGCACACGCGGGCACCTCGGGCGAGGTATCCGCTGCCGTTCCTGCCGAGAAAGGTCCGGTCGCCGATGCGGCCTCTGCCTTGGTCAATTTAGGCTATGGCCCAGCCGAAGCCCTGGGCGCGGTCAGCAAAGCGGCTGTCTTGTTAGGTGATAAGGCCGGTGTCAGTGCGCTGATCAAAGGTGGGCTAAAAGCGTTGGGTGAGGATCACCGTTGATGGCCGCCGATGATCGCGTTGTAGACCCAAGCGAGACCGGCGGCGATACCGCGCCGGATAATGCGTTGCGCCCGCAGCGGTTGGTTGATTTCGTTGGCCAAAAAACCGTCAAAGAGAATCTGGCTGTGTTCGTCCAAGCCGCGAAGGGCCGGGCCGAAGCCATGGATCATGTGTTGTTCCATGGCCCCCCTGGTTTGGGCAAAACCACGCTGGCCGGTATTGTCGCACGCGAACTGGGTGTTGGCTTTCGCGCCACGTCGGGGCCGGTGTTGGCTAAGGCCGGTGACTTGGCCGCCATCCTGACCAACTTAGAAGAACGCGATGTTCTGTTCATTGATGAGATTCACCGATTAAACCCAACGGTCGAAGAAATTCTCTATCCAGCGATGGAAGATTTTCAGCTTGATTTGGTAATTGGCGAAGGCCCCGCAGCACGCAGTGTTCGCATTGAATTGCCGCCGTTCACCTTGGTTGGGGCGACGACGCGATCCGGTTTGATCACCACGCCGTTGCGTGAACGATTTGGCATTCCGCTTCGTATGAACTTCTACACACCGGAAGAGCTGACCGGCATCGTCCGCCGTGCTGCATCGTTATTGGATTTACCCCTAACCGAAGATGGCGCGGCAGAGATCGCCGCTCGGTCACGGGGCACGCCCCGCGTTGCCGGACGGTTGCTACGTCGGGTCCGGGACTTTGCAACGGTTGATGGCTCCGCCAGCGTTGATGCGGCGGCAGCGGATAAATCATTGCGCCGTCTGGATGTGGATCGCCGCGGCCTCGATGCCATGGATCGACGGTATCTTTCGTGCATCGCCGATAACTACGGCGGCGGTCCGGTTGGTGTCGATACGATGGCGGCGGCCTTGTCAGAACAGCGCGACACCATCGAAGAAGTCATTGAGCCCTTCTTAATTCAGCAGGGCCTTTTGATGCGCACACCTCGGGGACGCATTTTAGCCCGCGCCGCTTATGGTCATTTAGGATTGGCCGTGCCCGAAGGCATGGAGCAACTGGAACTGATCGCAAAAGACGAGGACATGTTGAATGTCTGATCATGAGACATCGACCCGTCCAGCAGATCACGTCTATCCCTGGCGTATTGATTATTGTGATACGGACGCGGGCGGTGTGGTTTATCACTCACGCTACATTGATTGGGCGGAACGCGCCCGCATGCAGTGGCTGCGCGACATGGGTCTGAACAATCGTGATCTTTTAGAAAATCAAGCCATCGCCTTTGCGGTTCGGAAACTCAGTGCCGATTACCGGGCACCGGGCCGTTTTGATGATGCGCTCGAAATTTGGACATGGGTTGGACGCTTGGGTGGTGCATCCATCACGCTTCGACAAGACATCGTTCGGCCTGATGAGGGCCATAATGCTGTCATACTTGTGTCTCTAGACTTAACCCTGGTGTGCATGAAAGTTTCGGGAGAGGGCGCCGGTAAAGCAGCACGCTTGCCGCAAGCTCTTCGTGATGCCGTGCCGCACCAAACAAACGACGAAGCCTAAGGAGGATCGCCTTTTATGGAAGCCATTGATGCAGGGGCCGCTGCCGGATTTGTGGCGGGTCAAGATTTCTCTTTGCTGTCGTTATTTATACGGGCCGATTGGATCGTCAAATCTGTGATGATTATGCTGGCGCTTGCGTCGGTTTGGTGTTGGGCCATCATCTTTGAAAAGATGATGTCGATCCGTCGGTTGAACAAACAGGCCGATGCGTTCGAGAGCGATTTCTGGTCTGGCCGATCCTTAGAAGAATTATTCGATCAGCAAACGGGTAAACGCCTTGATCCCATGTCGGCGGTGTTTTCCACCGCCATGCGAGAATGGCGACGGCGGGTTGGTGGTGAGGCCACTGACACGGGGATTCATCCGGGCCAAAGCCAAGGTGCCTTGGCAAGCCGGATTGATCGGGTCATGCAAGTGACGGTCAGCCGCGAACTGGAACGGGTTGAACGGAACCTGACGTTCCTCGCCACCACGGGGTCAACGGCCCCTTTCATTGGTTTGTTCGGTACCGTTTGGGGGATCATGAACAGCTTCCAATCCATTGCGATCTCAAAGAATACCTCGTTGGCCGTGGTTGCTCCCGGTATCGCCGAGGCCTTGTTTGCGACCGCATTGGGGCTGTTGGCCGCGATCCCCGCCGTTATCGCCTACAACAAGTTATCGAAAGACTTAGATCGCTACGCCGGTCGCTTAGAGACCTTTGCCGGTGAGTTTGCTGCAATTCTCTCGCGCGAAATGGACAAACGCTGATGGCGGGCGGTTTGCAATCGCGTGGCGGCGGGCGCAGTCGGTCTGGCCGTCGCCCGATGAGCGAGATTAACGTGACCCCGTTCGTCGATGTCATGTTGGTGCTGTTGGTCATCTTTATGGTGACAGCGCCGTTGTTGACGGCGGGTGTCGAAATTGATTTGCCGAAAACCGAAGCTGGGGCCATTGCCGGTGATGATGAGCCGTTGTCAATCACGGTCGATGCAGCGGGACAAGTCTTCATCCAAGAAACCCCCGTTGATTTGGCGACACTGCCGGCAAAATTGAATGCGATTACCGGGGAAAATCCGGATGCCCGTATCTTCATTCGTGGCGACCAAGCCATTGACTATGGCCGGGTCATGCAAGTCATGGGAACGGTCAATGGCGCGGGGTATCGCAAGGTCGCACTGGTTACGCGAACCCTTGATGCGGATGCTGTCGAGGGCCGAGACGCCGCAGCACGGGCGACACGGGAACCAGAGGCTGTCGCCCAGTGAAAGGATCGGTAATCCTCTCCGTTCTGTTCCATGTCGGCTTGGCCGCCTTGGCAGTATTTGGTCTACCCGCCCCACAGTTGGACCCGGATTTGTTTGAAAACACCGTGTTTGTTGAGGTCGTGGAAATAGCTGAGAAATCAAACCCACCACCGCCCGCACCAAAGCCGAAAGAAGAGCCCCCAAAAGAAAAACCCAAAGAAGAACCGAAGCCGGAACCCGCCCCTGCACCCCCACCGCCGCCACAGCCAAAACCAGAACCCGCTGCGGTGATCCCGCCCAAGCCCGAACCAGAACCTGAGCCTGAACCAAAGCCTAAGCCAGAGCCGGAGCCAGAACCAGAACCCTCAAAGCCTGAGCCCAAGCCTGCGCCGCCAAAGCCTGAAAAGAAGCCCGAGAAAAAGGTTGAAAAAAAACCGGAACCGGATGCGTTGATGTCGGTGTTGCAAACGCTTGCCAAGTTGAAAGAACAACCGCGCGTACCAGATCCTGAACCGGATAAAAAAGTCGATGAAACCTTCAATGCGGACATTGCCAATTTGCTGAAGAACCAAGCAGCAAAGCGGTCGACCTCATTGTCTGATCCGAATGAGAAAATCACGATGAGCGAGATGGATGCTGTCCGGCGCCAGATCACGCGCTGTTGGAATGTACCAGCGGGCGCGCAAGGCGCAGAGGGGCTTATTATTGAAATCGGTGTTGATATGAACCCAGATGGAACCGTGCGGTCTGCCGCAATTAAAGACCGTTTGCGAACCCAATCCGATAGCTTTTATCGGGCCGCTGCCGAGAGCGCCTTACGTGCGGTCTTGAATAAGGCGTGCCAACCCTACACCCTGCCGGTCGAAAAATATTCGACATGGCGCACCATGACCCTCGTCTTTGACCCCCGGGAGATGTTCGGACAATGACCCGCGTTTTCACACTGCCGTTCCAGCCCCTTCGACCCTTCGCCATCGCTTTCATCGGAGCTGTGCTGTTCCTGATGGCAGCACCTTTGGCACAAGCAGAATTGCGTATCGACATTACCCAAGGCGTTGTCGAGCCGATTCCCCTGGCGGTCATGGGCTTTGAAGGTAATTCAGAACAAACCGACCGCTTGGGCCAAGACATTGCTGGTGTGATCGCCGCAGACCTGGAACGGTCTGGCTTGTTCTCGCCCATCGCTAAGGCCGCGTTCATCCAGAATGATGTATCGATGCAGGCGTTGCCGCGCTTTGGTGATTGGCGTCTGATCAACGCCCAGGGCCTTATTCATGGTCGCACCGAGTTGGTGCCCGACGGTCGGTTGAAGGTTGAATTTCGGCTTTGGGATGTGTTCGCCGAACAGCAAATGGTCGGGCTGGCCTATTTCACCGTGCCCGATAATTGGCGGCGGGTTGCCCATATTATATCGGATGCGATCTACAAGCGCCTAACCGGGGAAAGCGGCTATTTTGATACCCGCATCGTCTACATTGCAGAAACGGGGCCGCTGGACCGGCGGGTCAAGCGGCTGTCGATTATGGACCAAGACGGCGCGAATCATCGCTACCTGACCGATGGCTCTGCGCTTGTTTTGACGCCACGATTCTCGCCGACGCTGCAAGAAATCACCTACCTCAGTTACTATGGCAATGTGCCCCGTGTTTACATTTTTAATATTGATACGGGCCGCCAAGAAGTGCTGGGCGATTTCCCCGGTATGACATTTGCGCCACGGTTTTCATCGGATGGCACAAAGATCATTATGTCGATGGCCAAAGATGGGAATTCGGAAATCTATACCATGGATTTGCGCACCCGCGCGGTGAAGCAACTGACGTTCAATTCAGCCATTGATACCTCGCCATCGATCGCGCCAGACGGCAAACAGGTGACGTTTAACTCTGACAGAGGCGGCGCGCAGCAGATTTATGTCATGGATGCCGATGGTCGCAATGTGCGCCGCATTTCGTTTGGTAAAGGGCGCTACGCAACGCCGGTTTGGTCCCCCCGTGGTGATTTGATTGCCTTTACAAAGATGCTCAGTGGTCGGTTTTATATTGGTGTGATGCGGCCAGACGGGTCGGGTGAGCGGTTGTTGGCCGAAGATTATCTTGTGGAATCACCGACGTGGTCGCCGAATGGCCGGGTCTTGATGTATTTTCGGCAATCCCGGCGCGGCGCTGATGTCACGGGTCCTCGGTTGTTCTCTATTGACCTGACAGGCCGAAATGAGCGGGAAATCATCACCCCGACAGAGGCGTCTGACCCGGCATGGTCGCCGTTGATTCCCTAAGGAGAACAGCGCCCGAGAGCGGCCTGAGAGCGGATGGACTGATATCGTACCAGAATAATGCAGGTTTTGTTGATTTGGCGGAACCGCCGTGCTATGGATGATCAAGAAATTTGACGAAAGCTGTTGGAAACGCGACTCTTTTCAGCGCGTAGAAATAACTTTCGTCATAAAATTGGTTTGCGGTATTGCTGATAAAGGTAGTATCGCCATGAGTTTATAGGATGATTTTAAGCGGCAGGAACGGGTTCCGGGCTTGTCCGTACACAAACTGCCCATCACACATTGCCAGCGAAAACCTGGATGTGTTCGGGGTCCGACTTAAACAAGGGGAATACGCATGCGTTTCAAGTTTTTGGCACTTTTTGCTGCCGTTGTCCTGGTTGCCGCTTGTGAGACGGCACCGGAAGACACTGGTTCAACAGCTGGTAGCGGTGAGTCATCGTCTAGCACGTCGGCAACGGCTGCTGCACCTGCCGCACCATCAATTGCACCAGGTTCGCCTGAAGATTTTGTCGTTAATGTCGGTGATCGTGTCTTCTATGATTACGACCAGTTCAGCCTAAAGTCAGCGGCGCGGGAAACCTTGGAAAAGCAAGCCGCATGGCTGAAGCGTTTTCCTGGCGTGACGGTTACGATTGAAGGCCACGCTGATGAGCGCGGCACACGGGAATACAACTTGGCACTGGGTGAGCGTCGCGCCAATTCGGCACGGGACTACTTGGTTGCCTTGGGTGTTGCATCATCGCGTGTCAAAACAATCTCTTACGGCAAGGAACGCCCTGTTGCGTTGGCCCATACCGAAGCGGCCTGGGCGCAAAATCGCCGCGGTGTCACAACGCTTGCTGGCGCCGGTTCTTAAGACCTCAAAGTGTTGCCCAGCCCGGCGTTAAGGGCTGGATTGCAGAACAAGAAGCCGTCGTGGTCCCCGAAAAGGACACGGCGGTTTTTTGTTGTTGTTTTCTGTTCGTGAAGGTGCCGCCCCATGACACGCCGTGATCTTGCCATTGGTCTGGCTGTGCCTGTGATTTGGGGCATGGGATTTGTCTTTGCCAAAGCAGCGATTGACCACTTTCCACCGATTCTCTTGATGGCGTTTCGTTTCGCTGTGACGGCTTTGGCGCTGGTGTGGTTTGTACGCCCACCAATGGGCCAGTTGCGCATAATCGCCTTGATTGCGTTTGTTTCAGCGGCCATCCAATACAGCCTAACGTTCACGGGCGTTGCTGGCCTTGATGCCTCGACGGCGATTTTGGTCATTCAGTCAGAAGTTCCGTTTTTGGTTTTGCTCGGGTGGGCGTTTTTGGGCGAACGACCGAGTCGACGAAAGTTGATTGGAGTAGGCATCGCGTTGTTGGGCGTTGGCTTAATTGCCGGCGAGCCCAGCATTCAGGGAGCATGGGTGTCGCTTTTAATGTGTTTGGCGGGCGCCTTTGTTTGGGCCGTCGGACAGGCGATGATCCGTAAAATGTTGCCAGGCATCGGGGGCTTTCAGTTGATCGCCTGGGTCGCCATTTTTGCCAGTCCTCAGCTTTTCGTGATGTCTTGGATTTTTGAATCAGATCAGGTTCGTTTGGTTCAAGACGCTGGACCTGTGGTCTGGGGCGCTGTTGTCTACCTCGGCTTGGTAATGACGGCGCTGGGGTACGGGCTATGGTATCGGTTGGTTGGAAAATATCCGATCAGCCAGGTTGGGCCATTCTTACTCTTGCTGCCGGTCGCGACGGTTGCCGGTGGAACTTTGGTGCTGGGTGAGAGCTTGACGCTGTTTGTCATTCTGGGTGGCGCCGTTGTTTTGACCGGACTCGCGTTTGTTGTCTTTGAGAAAACACCCCAAACAGCACCAAAGATTGCCACGTAGAGATCAACCCGAGCCTTTCCCCTTGCCATATTTGCGACAATAATGCGGCGCAGAGTCTGATCATAGACTGCGAGAGACCCCCACGACGGGCCTCAGTTTGAAAAGGGAATTAACGTGATGATGCAGGTCGCATTGCGGGCTAGCTGTTTTGTGTTTGCCATGGCTGTACTGACTCCCGTGCCGTCCTTGGCGCAGTCGTCAAACGATTTGCAGGTGTTGCTTGAACGGTTGCAACGGTTAGAGCGGGACGTGCGAACCTTGAACGTTCAGGTCGCCCGTGGCGTCAGTGCGGAAAGCGCTCAAAATGCTATTGGTAGCGCCACTGATGAAGGCGCGAATCTTCCAGCAATGGCACGCATTGAGGTGCGGATGGGCGCGTTGGAAGAAGATGTCCGGTCCGCGACAGGGCGGATGGAGGAACTATCGTTCCGCATGCGTGAGCTCGCAACGCAGATGGAAACCTACACCAACGACACAACATTTCGCCTAGAGGCCCTTGAAAACGGTGCTGCTCAACAACCCTCTTCAGGGTTGACGCAACAAATCGCGTCGCAGCCATCGCTGCAACCAGCACCGCAGTCGACGGGTGCTGGCGTGCAGCCTGTTGCCCCGGCGGGGGGCAGTGAACAATCGATTTTAGGTACGGTCACGCCCGAAGAAGTGGCGGCTGTGCAAGCCCAATCCACCCAACCTGCTATGCAGACCGCTGGCTTAACCCCTGAAGATCAATACAAACAGGCGTTTGGATTGCTCCGGCAAGCCCGATATGACGATGCTCAGGTCGCGTTGCAGGGCTTTCTGGCTCAAAACGATGGACATCGTTTGGAAGGCAACGCCCGCTATTGGTTGGGCGAAACTTACTATGTGCGCGGCCTATATCTGGAAGCCGCCGAAACCTTCTTAGCGGGGTATCAAACGGACCCCAAAGGGGCCAAAGCGCCAGATGCCTTGTTAAAACTGGGCATGTCATTGGGCGGGTTGGAACAGAAGACAGAGGCGTGTTCGACGTTTGCCAAACTCGCCAGAGAATATCCAAAACCAGGCCCGGGCATTGCCGGTGCTTTGGCGCGCGAAAGCCAGCGCTACGGGTGTTGATGTCTAAAATTTCCCCCATTTCACCGTTAACCGATGTGGCCTTTGTGGCGTCTATGACAGCGTTGGGCCCGTTTGAGCCGAAACCGCATATCGCCGTTGGTGTCTCTGGGGGTGCTGATAGTTTGGGATTGCTTTTGCTAGCGACGCGCTGGGCACAGTCCGTCGGTGGTCGTGTGACCGCGCTGACGGTCGATCATGGGTTAAGCTTCGAGGCGTCAGCGATCGCAAAAGGTCTACAGACCACCCTGCAAAACTACGGTTTTGATAGTCACATTTTGACAAATGATGAACCCGCCCCGCCAACCGGGATCGAGGCCTTCGCCCGTTCCGTGCGGTATAAGCTTCTGCGTCAAACCTGCCGCCAGATGGGAATCCTGCATTTGCTGGTCGCCCATACGATGGAGGATCAGGCAGAGACCCTCTTGATCCGTCTGGGGGCGGGCAGTGGGGCCGATGGGTTGGCGGCGATTAGCCCCATTCGGGAATTGCCAGACGTTCGCTTGCTGAGGCCGTTGTTGGCGGTGCCAAAGCGCGCCGTGCATGCTGTTGTTAAGGCCACAGGCCTAGAACCTTGGTCAGATCCGATGAACGACGATCCTAAATTTCGGCGGGTGCAAGTGCGCCAAGCGTCGGATTCTTTAGCCGATGTGGGCCTGACGCCAGAGCGATTGGCAGAGGCTGCCGCCGGGTTTGGCCGCGCCCGTCAAGCCTTAGAAACTGTCGCCGCAAAGCTAATTGCCCATGCGGTTGCTCTCAGCCCTCTCGGATATGCGGTGGTTGACCGGGCAAGAATGGGTGCGGCTGAAGATGAGGTTCGTGCCAGGGCTTTGGCACGGCTCATTGGGGCGATTGGGGGCCGCGACCATCCGCCATCGCCCAGCAGGGCAGAGATCGCCTGGCATAAATTGATGCAAACCGACCGTTCGGAATCATTGGGTGGGTGTGTTTTGATGCCGTCCGGCCAACGCCTGACACTTTGCCGTGAACAACGCGGTAAGGCTGCATGGGTGCATCTGGAGGCGGGCGGGCATCTGCATTGGGATGGGCGTTTTGACGTTCAGGCTCCGGCAGATCAAGAAATCTGGGTGCGTAGGGCTGATAAACAGGCGAAAAACCTTAAGAAAGTGCCATTATTGGCTACGAAATCGCTGCCCTTAGTGCGCCTCAAGGGGACGGAAACGTTGCTGTATCCGCAAACACGGGATGCGTCTGGTTTGAAAGTAAGCGCTTTTCGACCAAGAATTTCCCTTTCAGCACCTGGGGTAACTGTTGTGTAATCGACCAAACGGACTATCTAGTCCTTATAAAGCCTCGCCTTGAGGCAAAAAATTGAACGGCCCTGTTTAAAGGCCGAATTTCCAGGAAGGAAGACGACGTGAATTTAGGTCGGAATTTGGCTCTTTGGGTCATTATTGCCCTCTTGTTGGTGGCACTGTTCAACTTGTTTCAGGGTGGCACGCAGCAAAGCCAGCAGGGTGCCATGGCATATTCGGATTTCATATCGTCCGTTGACCAAGGTGAGGTCCGCGAAGTTACCATCAAGGGTCAAACGATCAGTGGTATTTTTCGCGATGGCCGTGGTTTTTCCACATACGCACCCGAGGGATCAAACATTGTTGAACGCCTGAGCGAGCAGAGCGTGCGTATTAATGCGCAGCCATCTGATGATGGATCGCCAACGCTTTGGGGCATCCTGATTTCCTGGTTCCCTATGCTGCTCTTGATCGGTGTGTGGATTTTCTTCATGCGTCAGATGCAGGGCGGTGGCGGTAAAGCCATGGGCTTCGGCAAGTCAAAGGCCAAATTGCTGACTGAAAAAAGCGGTCGCGTTACCTTTGATGACGTTGCCGGTATCGACGAAGCCAAGGTCGAGTTGGAAGAAATCGTCGAATACCTGAAAGACCCACACAAGTTTCAAAGATTGGGTGGCAAAATTCCAAAGGGCTGTTTGCTTGTTGGCCCTCCTGGTACTGGTAAAACGCTGTTGGCCCGCGCCATTGCGGGTGAAGCCAACGTGCCATTTTTCACCATTTCTGGTTCTGACTTTGTTGAAATGTTTGTTGGCGTCGGGGCGTCACGGGTGCGTGACATGTTCGAACAGGGCAAAAAGAACGCGCCATGTATCATCTTTATTGACGAAATTGATGCCGTTGGTCGGCACCGGGGCGCAGGCCTGGGTGGCGGCAACGACGAACGCGAACAAACCCTTAACCAGTTGTTGGTTGAAATGGATGGCTTTGAATCAAACGAAGGCGTTATCTTGATCGCCGCAACCAACCGTCCTGATGTTCTGGATCCGGCCTTGTTGCGCCCTGGTCGTTTTGACCGCCAAGTGACTGTTGGCAATCCAGATATTCTGGGCCGCGAGAAAATTCTAAAGGTTCACATGCGTAAGGTGCCATTGGCCCCCGATGTTGATACGCGCATCATTGCCCGTGGCACGCCGGGGTTCTCTGGTGCCGATTTGGCAAATCTGGTTAACGAAGCAGCCTTGTTGGCCGCCCGTGCCGGTAAGCGTGTGGTCACGATGGCCGAGTTTGAGAACGCGAAAGATAAGGTTCTGATGGGGCCAGAACGCCGGTCGATGGTTATGACCGAAGAAGAAAAGCGCCTGACGGCTTTCCACGAAGCCGGGCATGCGTTGGTTTCCCTGCACATGCCAAAATGTGATCCGCTCCACAAAGTCACCATCATCCCGCGCGGTCGCGCTTTGGGCCTGACGATGTCTTTGCCGGAACGTGATCAGCTTTCTCAGTCAGAAATTCAACTGACGTCACGGCTGGCAATGATGTTTGGCGGTCGCTTGGCCGAAGAGTTGGTGTTCGGTAAAGAAAACATCACGACGGGTGCCGGAAACGACATTCAACAAGCAACCAGCATGGCTCGTCGGATGGTGACGGAATTTGGCTTCTCAGATAAGTTGGGTCGTTTGCGTTATTCCGATAACGAAGAAGAGGTTTTCTTAGGACACTCTGTTGCCCGGAGTAAGAACGTTTCGGATGCGACGGCCAAGTTGATTGACGAAGAAGTTCGCCGACTCATTGATGAGGCAGAAACAACGGCGCGTCGTATTCTGACAGATTACCGGAATGAATTAGATTTGTTGGCCGAAGGGTTGTTGGAATACGAAACACTCTCCGGTGAAGAAGTGAAGGCTGTTGTTGCGGGTGATCCGATCCATCGTCCGGATGCCGATGACGATGCCGGTGGGTCTACGCCCGAAGGCGGTCGGCGGACCTCAGTGCCAACGGCGGGTTCGCGGCCGAAAGAAGGTCCAACCGGAGGCTTTGATCCAAAACCTCAACCGGAAGGCTGATTAGGCGCATGACGGCAGCGCCCGTGATGGCGGTGGACACTGCGCCCGCGACGTTTGCTGATGTGCCTTTGGACCGACTGCGGATTATGGGTATTTTGAACATCACACCGGATAGTTTTTCGGACGGTGGTGATGTTTATGCGGCACACGATGCAGTCCGCCGCGCTATCCAGATGATCGAAGATGGTGCCGATATCTTAGACGTCGGTGGTGAATCGACCCGGCCGGGGGCCGCAGTCGTTTCTGTTCGTGAAGAAATCAGCCGCGTTGTTCCGGTCATTCAATCGATTTGTAATTTGGGCGTTCCCATCTCGATCGATACCCGCAATGCAGACACCATGCGTGCTGCGTTAGAGGCGGGCGCGACCATTGTGAACGATGTTTCCGGTTTATCGTTTGATCGCGACTCCATTGATGTGATTGCTGAAGCCCAATGCCCCGTGGTGTTGATGCACATGGTTGGTACACCTGCGACCATGCAGGACAACCCGACATATCAGGATGTCGTATCAGAGGTGTGCGACCATCTGCTTATCCAAGCGGCGAAGTGCCGCGATATCGGTTTGCAGCCGCATCAAATTGCCTTGGACCCAGGCATCGGCTTCGGCAAAAACATTGACCACAATGCAGCCTTGATTCGCAATCTTGGCGCGTTGGCCAATCAGGGGTATCCCGTGTTGCTGGGGGTGTCGCGCAAAGGGTTCATTGCCCGTTTATCCAAGGGTGAACCTGCCAAGAGCCGCATCCCGGGCTCGATTGCTGCTGCACTGGCTGGTGTCGCTCAAGGGGCGAACATACTGCGGGTTCACGACGTTGCTGAGACGGCGCAAGCCTTAGCCGTTTGGCAAGCCATTCACCCAATTAAGGTGACATAGAGTTTAATTCACCCGCGAACAGAAATTGTTAAGATGACAGAAAAAGTGAATTAAACTCTATGTCACCTTAATTATGATAACACCGACCCTTCGTGCCTGCCGCTTCGATGATCGCGATGCTTTGTATGCCATCTGTTTGGCAACAGGGGATGCGGGCAACGATGCGGCACCGCTGTATCAAGACCCAAATCTGATTGGCCATATGTACGTTGGGCCTTATATTGCTTTGGCCCCTGACCTCTGCTTTGTCGCGGAAGACGACCACGGCATTGCCGGTTATGTCTGTGGTGTTGCCAATACCCGGGCCTTTGAAACGCAGATGGAAAAGGTGTGGTGGCCTGATTTGCGATTACGTTACCCCGATTCGGCAGCGCACCGCGACCGACAAACGCTGGATCAACGGCGCTGCCATATGATCCATCATCCGCCCCGCACGCCCGATGATGTCATGCGGTCTTATCCGGCTCATTTGCACATGAATGTGCTGCCGCGCGCTCAAGCACGTGGGCTTGGCACAAGGCTGCTTGACCATTGGATCATTGCGGCGCGGCAGCAGGGCGTTACGGCAGCGCACATTGGAACAGGTGCAGCCAATCCCCGGGCCATGGCGTTCTGGCAGTCGCGTGGCTTTGTGCCGCTTTTGGAAACGTCAGAAACAGGTACCAGTGGCACGATCTGGCATGGCCGGGTCTTTTGACGCCTTGGATTGACTGATTTACGGCGCACTCAGCCAATCCGTTGGTCCGCCAACACCCGGTCGAAAATAGACAATGATTCGACCATCAACGTCGGCCTTTGCACCCTCTGCCCAGGGGGCGACGCCATGCAGGGCAAGGCGGTGAACGATGAAGGCTTCGCCGGGCTTTACGTGGATCGGCACGCGGCGACACGTTTCAAAGATAGTGCGCCGCACAGCGTGGTAGGCATCTGTGACGTCTTCATCGGCCCACTGGTCGGGTGGGATGCCGCCGAAACGTTCTGTGAAGGCGGTACGCACGATCTCATGGCTACCCTCCCATATCACCAAGGGTGACGCGTCTGGGTCCGCGTCAGAAACCGGAATACCCAGAATAAAGCCATGGTGCTCGCGCAGGAATCGGCGATTGTCAGGTCTTTCCTTCAACAGGCCATCGACGTGCGCGGCATCGCGATTCTTTCGGTACCCGAATGCGGCATCGCTTTCGCCGTCCCAGGGCTGCGGATAACCAGGATAACACACGGAAATCTGTGCCTTGTCCCAGGCGAATCCAGATAGGTTGAGGGTGTTCGTGATGAAGTCGATGGCAGCACCGGCAAGCAGCTTGCCACCGGGCAGGGCGGCCTGTGCGTCGTTTTCCAAAACATTGACGCCGGCAAACCAGGTTCCGCCACACCGCAGCCATTCTGCATGCGCCGGATCGTTGATGGTCGCGCGGATTATGGGTGCGGCATGGTCGAGCCATTCCGTCAAAATGAGGTCTGGCCCAAAGGCACACCATCCCCGCTTAAAGAAGTCAGTCTCCATAGGCGTATGCATGCCGCGACGGATGCCAGAACGCAAGGGTTGGGTCACTGCGATTGCTTGCGTTTTTCGCGGTGGCGCACTAACCATCGGGGCCATGAGCAGACGATACTTCGGCACCGATGGCATTCGCGGCCCGGCCAACAGCGAACCGATGACGGCAGAGACCGCCTTAAAGGTCGGCCAAGCGGCGGGCGCGCACTTTTTTACCCAATCTGACCGGCCCCATCGCGCAGTGATTGGCAAGGATACCCGGCTCTCTGGGTATATGATCGAGAACGCGCTGGTGTCTGGCTTGGTCAGTGTGGGTATGCAGGTGATTCAGGTTGGCCCGTTGCCCACACCAGCCGTCGGCATGTTGACCCGCTCTATGCGCGCCGACTTAGGCGTGATGATTTCAGCCTCGCACAATCCATACACTGATAACGGCATCAAATTATTTGGCCCCGATGGGTTTAAGCTGTCGGATGAGGTTGAGGCCGAAATCGAACACCGGCTGGAAAATGGCCTTTCTGATGCGCTGGCAGCGCCTGATAAAATTGGCCGCGCCAAACGCATCGAGGACGCCCGCGGACGCTACATCGAATTTGTCAAAGCAACCTTCCCGAAAGACCTACGGCTTGATGGTCTCAAGGTTGTTTGCGATTGCGCCCATGGTGCGGCCTACGCGGTCGCGCCTGAGGTTTTGTATGAACTGGGTGCTGACGTCATCCCCATCGGCATTAAACCCGATGGCTACAACATCAACGCCGGTGTGGGGTCGACGCACCCGGAAGCCATGTGCAACGCCGTTCGCGAACATGGGGCAGATTTAGGGTTAGCGCTTGATGGCGATGCCGATCGGGTTTTGATCGCCGATCAAACCGGCACGCTCATTGATGGCGACCAGTTAATGGCGCTGATCGCGCGCGACTGGTTGCTGGGCGGTCGACTGACGGGTGGTCATGTGATCGGCACGCTGATGACCAACTTGGGGTTCCAAAGGTTCTTGGATGATCTGGGGATTGGTTTGGTGCGGGCCAATGTCGGTGATCGCTACGTGGTTCAAGAGATGCGCGACCGCGGCGTCAACGTCGGTGGCGAGCCGTCGGGTCATATTATTTTGTCGGACTACACCACCACGGGTGATGGCCTGATTGCTGCCTTGCAAACCCTGGCTGTGTTGGTGCGCACGGGCCAAAATGCCGCCGAGGCACTGACCGTCTTTCCGGCTGTGCCGCAAACGCTGGTCAATGTGAAAACGGCCAACAAAGCGGCGCTGCATACCGATGCGGTTCAATCGGCCATCCAAGCCGCCGAAACAGACCTCGGCACAGCGGGGCGCATCTTGGTGCGACCCAGCGGCACCGAACCCTTGATCCGTGTTATGGCGGAAGGCGACGATCCAAGCCAAATTAAAGCGATCTGTGAACGCATCGCAGCGGCTTTGTCTTAGGCGGGATAAACCATCATGAATGGTAAAGTGTTGATCATCGCTGGATCTGATTCGGGCGGCGGCGCGGGCATTCAGGCGGACATCAAAACAGTGACGGCCTTGGGTGGTTTCGCCATGACCGCGATCACGGCGCTGACGGCGCAAAACACCCACGGCGTCGAGGGTATTTTTGAAGTGGCCCCCGCGTTTATTGCGGATCAAATTCGCGTGGTGATGAGCGACCTGGGCGCTGATTGCATCAAGATCGGCATGCTGCATTCCACGGCTGTTATCGAGACGGTTGCCGAGTCTCTCAAGAAACACGCGCCCGGTGTACCGGTTGTTGTTGATCCAGTGATGATCGCGAAGGGGGGGGCGGCTTTGTTGCAAACCGAGGCCGTCCAAAGCCTGCGCCATTTCATTGTACCGATTGCGACGATCTTAACGCCGAACCTGCCGGAAGCCGAAGCCCTAACCGGCATGACGGTCGAGACAGAGGCGCAAGCCCAGCACGCGGCCATCGCCCTTGCTACGCTTGGACCGAAGGCGATCTTGATGACTGGCGGGCACTTGGCAGGCCCTAAAGTGACTGATTTTTACCTGCATGGTGAGGGCACGATGGATGTCTTCCAAAGCGACCGCATCGAAACAAAGCACACGCACGGCACAGGCTGTACGCTGGCCAGCGCGATTGCCTGCGGCGTCGCCCAGGGGTTAGAAATGCGCGCTGCCGTCGTTCGGGCCAGGCACTATGTGCAAAGGGCTATTACAACGGCCCCGGGGTATGGCGGCGGGCATGGCCCGCTCAATCACGGCCACACGGTCCGCGCCTTTAATTAAGATGACACAGACAAAAACTAATTAAACTCTATGTCACCTTAATTAGATGATCGCCATCTCTTCAACGGCGGGTGCATCGGTCAGCGCGTTGCGGACGGTCAGCAGCGCTTTTTCAAGCTGATCCCGTTCGCGGATCGCGCAAATGCAAACCCGAATATGATCTTTTGAATCCGCATCGTCTTTGCGCACACAAAAAGCCTGACCAGGTGTTACGGAAATATTTTGTTGGGCAAGGCGCTGTACCACGGCAGCAGCGGGGGTGCCTCTTGGCACCCGCACCCAGGCGTGAAAGCTGGTCGGGTGGGTTTCAATATCGGTTCCGGTCAGAATGCGCCGCAACATGTCTTGGCGGTGTTTGGCCTCAGCCCGCTGATAGCGCACAGATTCAGCCGCCATGCCACTGGTGACGATGTGGGACGCAATTTCTGCGGCAACGGTGGATGTCATCACGCACGTCGCCCGCAGGGCCGAGGCGATGGCATCGCGCATAGACGGCGGCGCGGCGACATATCCCACCCGCAAACCGGGTGAGACGGCTTTCGACAGTGAGGTCACGTAAATTCCGTGGCTGGTCGTGAACGCTGAAATCGGTGGCGGCGCGTCTTCGCACAAAAATCCGTAAACGTCATCTTCCATGATGAACACGTCATGGGCTTCGGCAATTCGGGCGAAGCGGCGGCGGCGGTCTTCACTCATCACCGTTGATGTCGGATTGTGAATCGTTGGCATACAAATCGCCAAGCGGGGGTTGTGATCGCGGCAGACCCGTTCAAAATCATCAGGAATCCCGCCGCCGTCATCGATGTCATAGGTGACGATGTTCAGGTTTAGAGCGGCACATGTTGTGTGCACACCGGGCCAGCCCAGTCGTTCGCAGGCGATGGTGTCGCCAGGGCGTGTCAGGGCGAGCAGAGCCAACAACATCCCGGCTTGGCACCCGGCGCTGATGGCGATGCGTTCCGCAGGAACATCCAGGCCGCGCCCGGCAATCCATTCAGCCCCTATAATCCGGTGCTCGCTCATGCCCATGGGGCTGTGATAGTTGCCAACAGCGGTCAGACGGTCGCTATCGGCCAAGCTTTTCATGGCTGTGCCCAGCAAGGCCTTGAACATTCCGTCATGCGGCAAATTGCCGGTCAGGTTGGCAATGCCGGGTGCGAGATAAGAGGCAGATGTCGCCTTCATTGCTTGCTCATAGCCCGGCAAATAAATGCCGCCATAGGGCAGGGTGCCATGCTCGGTTAACCGCATGCGTGTCGCAGCTTGCCAAACCGCTTGCGCTGAATGGCGTTCTCGGGGGCTGCGTACATAGGTGCCACGCCCGACTTCGCCCGATGTTAGCCCGCGCCTTTCGATTTCCCGGTAGGCCCGGGTAACGGTGCCTAGCGTGACGCCGAGGTCATAGGCCAAGTTGCGCTGAGGCGGCAGTTTCGCGCCTGGCTGCAAGTCACCGCCTGCGATGGCATCGGCAATTGAATCGGCGATGGCCCGGTATTTTGGACCTGGGCGTCCGTCGAGTGTGGGTGTCCAATCAGTCATTTGGCTTTGTACCCTTAAATTGTTACCGATACAATCTTTAAATTGCATACAATTTTACCTCAGTGTTATAGAACAATTGTAACACAAACAGGAGGATACAAGAATGTCGACGCAAAATTGTACCAATACAATTTCATCGTCTGTTCCATCAACTGTGTCCTTGGCAGGGTCGAAAAACGGTTTCGCATCCGCCTTGGGCACGGGCTCCAGAGACGGTTTGATCAAAACCGTCATCTACACCCTGCTCGTCTGGCAAGAACGCTCTCGCAGCCGTTCAAAGATGCGCACGATGGACCTGCATCGGTTGAATGACATCGGATTGACCTATGAACAGGCAAAATCTGAATTCGAAAAACCTTTCTGGAAAGCCTAAGGGTTTTCAAAAGGCCTAACAGAATGCGTCGGCAGTGGCGATAGCCCCCCGCTTAACCGGTTCGAACCTATCCGCTCCCTGGTTCGACACAGTATCCCGCTGTCGGCGCAGTTTTAGCTCTTTTGGTCAGTCGCTGTATCGTGGCGTGTGTCCAACGGTTTCCTGAAAGCCAAATTCCGGAGAAGAGCTATCATGAGCAATAAAATCCACACCTATGACGTTACCGTCGAATGGACCGGCAATAGGGGCACGGGCACATCGTCATACCGCGCTTATGATCGGTCCTACGATATCCGCGCCGACGGTAAGGTCGCCATCCAGGGGTCGTCTGATTCCGCGTTTCGCGGCGATCCCGCGTGCTGGAACCCAGAGGACTTATTGGTTGCCTCGGCCAGCGCCTGTCACAAATTGTCCTATCTTCATCTGTGTTCGGTGAACAAGGTTGTCGTTTTGGGCTATGTTGATGCGGCCCATGGCATCATGGAAGAGGGGGATTTGGGCGGGAAATTCGTAAAGATTATTCTACGACCGACCGTCACAATTTCCGCTGATAGCGACGCGGCTGTGGCCAAGAAACTACATCACGATGCCAACAGCATTTGCTTCATTGCCAATTCGATGTCGTGCCCGATTGAGCACGAACCAACGATAATTAAGGTGACATAGAGTTTAATTAGTTTTTGTCTATGTCACCTTAATTAGTTTAATTTTAGCCCATTAATTGTTGTGTGTGGCGCCTTGATAAATCAGAGAAAAAGGTGTATAATCCTGATATCAGGAACGAATGTTTACATTTGCTGACAAAATCGCATGGCAAACGGTATGTATTCAATTTTATCAAAGACTTATGAGAAAATGGATGGGGTTAAAGTGGCAAAAATTGCAGGTTTAGCGTCAACACCGTGTCAGCCCAAGTCAGCTTATTGTCGCGTTTCGTCACTTTTGTCACCCGTCGTTAGCTTGAGCCAAAGGATGATCCGATGACCAAAGAACTGTTCCGTGACGATGCCTACCAGACGACGTGCGATGCGGTCGTGACGGCGGTGGTCGCCCTGCATGACGGCATTGGTCTGGCCTTAGATCAAACGGTTTTCTACCCGGAAGGCGGTGGTCAACCGGGGGATACGGGCACAATGACCGGCACGGACGGAACGGTTTATTCGGTGATGGATACGCGCAAAGGCTATGACGGCATGGTGCATGTTCTGGCCTCTAACGGCCCGTCGCCTGCATTGGGTGATACGGTCACGATGCAGCTGGATTGGGGCCGCCGCTATCAGTTGATGCGCATGCATTCCGCACTGCATTTGTTGTGCTCGGTTGTCGAAGGTGACGTGACCGGTGGCCAGATTGGCGCCGTGAAAAGCCGCCTCGATTTTAACCTGCCGGATACGCAGCTGGATAAAGCGGCGCTAACGGCGGCGCTGAATGCCATTGTCGCTGAAGACAAACCCATGGCGGCGCGCTGGATTACCGATGAAGAACTTGCCGCGCAGCCAGATATGGTGCGAACCATGTCGGTAAAGCCTCCCAGCGGATCTGGCCATGTGCGCCTGATTGATATTGAAGGCGTTGACCTTCAGCCCTGCGGCGGCACGCATGTCCGCTCCACGGCCGAGATCGGTGCGTTGCGGGTCGGTAAGATTGAAAACAAAGGTCGGCAGAATCGTCGGATAAACATTTACTTCGCTGACGAAGGGTAGGGACTCATCGGCATGCCAAACCAGATTCCCGTGTATCAAATTGATGCTTTCGCGAGCCACGTTTTTGCTGGAAACCCAGCCGCTGTGTGTCCACTCGCTGTATGGTTAGACGACAGGTTGATGCAGCAGATCGCCTTTGAGAATAATTTGTCAGAGACTGCGTTTTTCACACCGCACGAGGCCGACCAAGCCGCGTTTGATTTGCGCTGGTTTACGCCCGCAGTCGAGGTTGATTTGTGTGGTCATGCGACGCTCGCCTCCGCGTTTGTCGTGTTTACCCATATCGTGCCCTCGCTGGAAACGGTCACATTTCACACGCGATTCGGGGCCTTGGTTGTGCGCCGCGAAGGCGTGGGCGATGACATGCGATTGGCAATGAACTTTCCGGTTTATCTATCGGACGCTCAGCCGACTCCGCCGATCCTGAGTGATGCGTTGGGCGTTGAGGTCTTGAGTTATCGAACGGCACCCTGGGGCCGTGAATTTAACGGTTTGGCGATTGTTGCCGATCAGGCCACGGTTGAGGGGATTCAGCCGGACTTGGCATTGCTCGAACGGCTCGACGTACACGGCCTTGCCGTCACCGCGCCCGGTGAGGGGTGTGATTGTGCCTCTCGGTACTTTGCCCCCCGTGTCGGCATTCCAGAAGATCCGGTAACGGGATCGGCTCATTGTATGATCGCGCCGTATTGGGCCGAACGGCTCGGGAAAACGAGCATTCATGCCCGGCAGGTCTCAAAACGGGGTGGTGATTTGTACTGTGCCATCGACGGTGATCGCATTCGCCTGTCTGGGCAAGCCGTGCAGTTCATGAGCGGTCAGATTTCGTTACCATGAGGGATGCCATAACCCTTCGCGCGTTATCGGGCGCGGCTGATATGGATATCGCACGGGCCATGTTCCGCGATTATCAGGCGTTTTTGAATGTCGACCTCTGCTTTCAGGGCTTTGAGGATGAATTGGCTGCGTTACCCGGTGGGTACGCGCCGCCGAGTGGTGGCATTTGGATCGCCGAGGGCGCCAGCGGCGTTGTCGGGTGTGTGGCGTTTCGGCCGATGCAAGGCCAAGTGGGCATTGCCGAACTGAAGCGTCTCTATGTTTTGGATCGCGTGCGCGGATCGGGCCTTGGTCGGCGGTTGTGTGAGACGGCGCTAACAGTGGCGCGCGATGCCGGATATGGCGAGGTCTGGCTGGATACATTGCCCTGGTTGACCGCTGCCATAGCAATGTATCGAACGATGGGTTTTGTTGATATGCCCGCCTCTGCCGATGCAAATACGCCCCATGAATTGGTGTACCTGCGCCTCCGCTTTGGGAGCGCTACAGAGGTTGATGGAGGCGCAATGGTAAACGGCTAAGGCCGCACGGTCCTGCTTTTTTGCAAATTTCCCGCTATTTGGGGCATCGACTTGGTTGAGCAACGAGATATGGTGCCTTATAGTCTCCGAGTCGCAATGGGTGGTGGACCTCACTGGATATAGATTCTGTGAGGGATTAAATGGGCATTTAAGGGGATTCCAGTGATCGGACGTCTTTTTCGATTCTGCGTTGGCGTTGTCGCAATAGGATCGCTCGGCGCGTGTGCTGCTGTTCAGAATTCTTCCTTGTTTGACGGTGGCTTTTGGCAATCCAGTCCGTTCATCGGCGGCAATGAGGCTGAACTTGGCATCGCCGAACTGACCAAGGGCAACTATATCGCCTCTGAAAACCACTTCCAAAAGGCGTTGCGGGTAAACCCGAAAGACGTTCATGCGCTGATTGGGGCTGGTATTTTGTACCAGAACACGGGGCAGGTGACGAAGGCGCGTGAAATGTACGAAGCTATTCTCGCCATTCGCCCGTCAGAAGCCGAGCAGTTTATTGTGTTGCAGCAAGTTTCGACCCGTCCTGTCTCGCAAATCGCCAGCGTCAATTTGTCGTTGATCGAAAGCGGCGGCGTTTTGGGTGATATGCAAGCCGGTGCGGGGCAGACACTTGCTGCATCGCGCCAGGGTCAACCGTTGCCGCCCTTGGCGTCTCAGTCGAGCGGCACGGCGATGACAGCCAGGCCCAGTGCCACTGCAGCCAATCAAGCGATGATGGCAGACGATATTGCTTCAGTTTCATTCGCGGATGGTGATTCAAATATCGTCTCGCGCTTTTCAACCATGAAGGCTTTGCGCGATCAGGGCCTTGTGACACCCGATGAATACAATCAACGCCGACAAGCGAATGTGGGTTCTCTGTTGCCTCTGACCGCGCCGCCGCCGGCTGCTGGTTTAGACCGGCCCGTGCCATCGACCGAGCAAATCTCGTCGCGCCTGAATGCTATTGGGCGCGCGTTACAAATGAATGCGATCACGGTGTCTCAGCATGCGTCGGAACGAGCGTTGATCTTGGATGCCCTGATGCCAGCAGCCCCCGTGATGGTCGCAAACAATGGCGCACCGCCGCAAGGTTTGCTGGAAGCGGCGGACTCTGTTCGGCGCTTGGAAAAGCTACGTGAAGATGGATTCATCACGTCTGATGAATACGTCCGCGAACGCTCTGCCATCGAAGCGGCGATGCAGATTGTTCCTGGTGCATCACCGCCATCTAGTGTCGCATCAATGCCTGTAGATGCGATGACCGCGCCAGCTCCTCCAGTGCCAGAAGTGATGGCACCAAAAGCGCCTGTGGGCCCGCAACCTGCTGTTCATTTGGCGTCTTATAAGTCAAAGCAAACGGCTGACCGAGGATGGACGCAGTTGAAGCGCGCCCATGCCGAACAACTCGGAAATTTGGGGTATACGGTGAAGCAGGTGAATTTAGGTTCCAAAGGAACGTTCTATCGTTTGATTGCTGGACCGGTGGGCAGCGAAGCAGAGGCGTCATCGCTGTGCCGCGATCTCAAGCGACGCCGCCAGTTCTGCGAAGCAACGTTTATGGATCAGGGCTAAGCTAGTTCGTGTTTGTTGCGCCGCTATTTTCTTTTGGGGACACCGTCAATAGAATGTTAGATCCCCGCAGCGTGGCTTCTGAAATCTGGATCGCTAAAACCCGATTCTCTCGAATATGCGTCAGAACGCTGGTTGGCGCGCGAACCGATGTGACTTCTTGCCAGCCATATCGTTTTAAATTGCCTTTATAGAAATCAAACATGTCGTTTGGTGTGTGGGGCGCTGAGATGGCGACTTGGCCGAACCAAGCGGCGCCACTGCCGAATACAAGCGTGCGTTCAACATCCATCTCTGCTTCGTCTGGAATCGGCAGGTCTGGAAATTGGCTGAATGATACGGCGCTTTGGGCAGACGCGGCTGTGCTCCCAGTCTGAGTTTGGCCCGATGACCCACGAAGGGGGGTGCTTTGGCTGCACGCAGCGACCAAGACGGTGATAACGGCTGTGATTGCCAAGGTTCGAACTACAGTTGTGGTCACGGGGTCACTCCTAAGATTGTTCTGACCAGTATACACGAAAACGTTAACGGGCCGTTGCCGAAGTCCCTTGTTCGTCCGTGACTCGTCGGCTATAGCCCGCCGTTCGAGAAGAGGTCAGAACATTGATGATGGAAGCAATTGGCAAGCCGATGATGCGGCTCGCGGCGTGGTCTCACGCGCGCGCCGTTCTTGTTACGCTATTTGCTGTCCTAATCACCGCTGTGTCTGTTTTCTATTTTGCAACGAATTTAAAGATTAATACGTCGAATACAGATATGTTGTCGGCAGACCTTCCTTTCCGACAAGATCAATCAGCAGCTTCCGATGCGTTTCCGCAGTTATCCGATAACATGCTGATTGTTGTCGAAGGCGTAATTCCTGATGTTGCCGATGAGGCAGCGATTAAACTCGCCGCAGCACTGGAGCAGCGTACAGATATCTTCAATCGCGTTTTAGATGTTGCGGGTCTCGACTTTTTTCGCCGCAATGGCCTCTTGTTCCTCAGCTTCACCGAGCTTGAAGACCTGACCTTTCGGTTGGCTCAGGCCCAACCGTTCCTTGGTGCGTTGTCGGCTGATCCAACCTTGCGTGGCTTCGCCAATATGATGGGTTTGGCGATCAAGGAAATCGGTGGCGGTGGCGATACAGGGTTCGATATGACCCGCGCATTGGATGCCATCTCTGGCGTTGCGGAAGCCCAACAGGCTGGCGATTTTCTCCCGCTCTCTTGGGAACAGTTGATGCGGGATAAATTAGATGACGCCAAGACGGCTCGTCGTTTTATTGCTGTGCAGCCAAACCTTGATTTTGCATCGCTGGCGCCGGCATCCCGAGCCATCCGTGTTATTCATGAAACGGCAAAAGAAATTGGCCTGACCGAAGAGGTCGGCGTCCGGGTGCGCCTGACAGGTTCAGCGGTTCTCGAACATGAAGAATTACAAAGCGTTCAAAAGGGTATGGGATTCGCAGGACTGCTGTCTTTGCTCGTGGTAACGGTTGTTCTTGTTTGGGGGTTGGGTTCCGTTCGATTGGCGCTTGCCGTTATTATTACCTTGTTGGTTGGCTTAGTTATAACAGCGGCATTTGCGATTTTTGCACTGGGATCCCTCAATCTCATTTCTGTCGCTTTCGCTGTTTTGTTTGTCGGACTTGGTGTTGATTTTGGCATTCACTTAGCGCTGCGGTACCGTGAGGCAGCGATGGATCTGACTTCTGCGATACCTGCTGTCGCGCGGGCGGTAGGTGGCGTTGGGCCCGCTTTAGGACTGTGCACACTGACATCAATGGTGGCGTTCTATTCCTTCTTGCCAACCAGTTATGTCGGTCTGGCCGAGTTAGGTTTGATTGCGGGAACAGGTATGGTGATTGCCTTGGTGGTCACGGTCATTTTGTTGCCCGCCCTCGTGCGATTGTTTGGACTGGATACCCGTGTCTCTGGTCGCCCCGTCGCGTCATTGTTGTGGGCAAACGGCATACAGGCGGTGATTCAACAGAACGGCAAAGCAATCGCGACCGTCTCTGTGATTGTTGGGGTTGCGGCGCTGATTATTGCGAAAGATGTCCGGTTTGATTTTGATCCGATGAACTTGCGTGACCCAAGCACGCCATCCATGCAGACGTATCTCGATGTCGTCGCAGAAGAAGACAGGCCGTCGTTGGCGATCACGGCATTGGTGGACTCGCGTGAACAGTCGGAAGCCTTGATCGAACAGTTAGAGGCACTGCCCTTGGTCCGTGACGTGGAAAGCATCTTTGCCTTCATTCCCCGCGAAATTGAGGACAAGCTCGATTTGATCAACGCAGCAGTTTTCTATCTACTTCCCGCTTTGGAGGTTGGGCTCGATGTGAAACCGCAGACAGTTGAAGACCGTCGCACCATTACCGTCGACCTTATGGAACGGCTCCTTGGCATGGCGGAGAAACAGGGCGACACGGAACTGGGCTTGTCGGCGCAGCGCTTGGCGAATGCCTTGAAGCCAATCGTTGTTAAACCAGACTCATTGATCGAATTTGAGCAGCGCATCGTTAGCGCGTTGCCAAGCCGTTTGGCGATTATGAAAACGTCGCTGGAACCGGATGAGGTCACTTTAGAAACCCTGCCAAAAGAAATCGTCGATGATTACGTTTCTGCGGCGGGGCAGTACAGGCTTCGCATTCTGCCTGAAGAAGATGTTCGCGACCCCGAAGCACTTGATCGCTTTGTCGAAGCGGTCCAAGCGGTCATTCCCCAAGCGACCGGATCGCCCGTTGTTATCAAAGAAGCTGGCGATGCGGTTGTTGAAGCCTTCCTCATGGCGACGGCTATTGCGCTGGTTGTTATTTCGCTGATTTTGATCATTGCGCTTAGGTCCGTCCGAGACATTGCCTTGGTGTTCATACCCCTTGTGTTGGCGACGGTGTTAACGGGTGCAACCTCGGTCCTGATCGGTGTGCCGTTCAATTTTGCAAACGTCATTGTGTTGCCGTTGCTATTCGGCTTAAGCGTCGATTTTGGCATTCACCTGGTCTTGCGAGAACGTGAAGCGCGGGCTGCGGGTACCGCTGGCGTTCTCAGTTCAACAACGCCGCGTGCGGTGTTTTGCAGCGCTGTCACGACCATCGGATCGTTTGGTAGCATTTCGCTGTCGGCCCATGTCGGCACCGCAAGCATGGGAATTTTGCTAACGGTGGCCTTGGTCCATACCCTGATCTGCGGGTTAATTGTTTTGCCAGCTATCATGGCGCTTTTATCAAAACAACAGGCGCGCACTTAACGCCATTCATCGACCAGCCGAGGCATCATCCATGGCCGTTGTTTCTCTGTCCGACCTACAAGATCTGATGACCACCGCCCTGGTTGCTGCGGGTACATCGGGTCCGAACGCAGCCTGCGTCGCCAAGGCGTTGGCGCGGGCCGAGGCCGACGGTCTGCCGTCGCACGGCGCGTCCCGAACAACGACCTACGCCGATCAAGTCATCAGTGGCAAGATTGATGGCCATGTCATCCCGACCATCACACGCCCCAAACCCGGTGTCGTCCACGTCGATGCGGCAACCGGCTTTGCCTTTCCGGCCATCGAACAAGGCATAAAGGCCGGTGCCACCGCCGCCGCAGAAACAGGTATTGCCTTTGTGGCGGTTGCCAACTCTCACCACTTTGGTGTTGCCGGGCATCATGTGGAAGACATGACCACGCACGGCATGATCGGTTTGTGTTTCGGCAACTCACCGGCAGCCATCGCGCCGTGGGGCGGGGGGCGGCCGCTGTATGGCACCAACCCAATTGCCTTTGCCTGTCCGCGCACCAATGCACCGCCGTTGGTCATCGATCTGTCCCTGGCGAAAATGGCACGGGGCAAAGTGCGTTTGGCTATGGACCGGGGCGAGCCGATCCCCGAAGGTATGGCGGTTGATGCCGATGGCGTCATGACCACCGATGCCAAAGCCGCGATGTCTGGGGCGATGTTGCCCATGGGCGATGCCAAGGGGGCGTCGCTGGCCTTGATCGTCGAGGTGCTTGCCGCCGCGCTGACAGCCTCGAACTTCGGCTTTGAGGCAACATCGATTTTCGAAGCTGACGGCCCGCCGCCGCGCCTCGGCCAATGCTTCATGATGATCGACCCTGGCCCGCCGTCGCAAAACTGTTTTGCGGATCGTATGGAAATCTTGCTGACGGCAATCACCGACCAGCCGGGAACCCGTCTTCCAGGAGACCGTCGATTAACGCTGCGCCAGACGGCGGAGGCAGAAGGCATCACGCTGCCAGATGCCTTGCTGCACGACCTTCAGAGCCGTGCAAAAAAAGCCCTAAAAAGCTGACAGGTGGTTTACGCCGTGTTGTCAGATTGTGGCCCTAAAACCCCGATTTACCCCCGTTCGAAACAGGTGTTTTTGACGTAACATTTTGTTTTAAAACAAAACATGCGTTTCTGAGCGTGGTTTTGTCAGCAATTGTCAACAGGGGTAATTAAGGTGACATAGAGTTTAATTCATCCTCTTTCTAACCTCGCATCGCCCGAGAATTAAACTCTATGTCACCTTAATTCCTTATAGGCACGTCTTGTCATTCGAGAGATCTCTCGTTCGCCTTAAATCCTATTCACCATGTCAAACAGCCCGGCGATGGTTTGCCGTGATAGGGATATGGGCCAAAATATAGGATTATCAAGCAAGTTACCAAAAATTTGTTTGTCGTATTATCAATGGATTATGGAGATTTTCATTAAAAAGTGCTGGTTTGTTCTCTTTTTTGATTGGCCCACTTCGGACTATGAACCTATTATTCGATCATGAATTGAACAAACCACAGGAAAACAACCCATGTTCCCGCTCGCATCTCAATTGGCCCGTAACGTCAGTGTCGACCTCAAAGACAGCCTTCGCACCAAAACCGCCTTGAACAATCTGGGTTATCTGAACACGCCCAGTTTCGGCCTCACTGAATATCCGAACGAGACACGTTTAAGCGCTACCGCTGCGCTGCTTGAGCGCGGTGTTCGAGGCATCACAAAGTTTCAAAACGATAACGGCTTAAAGGTCGATGGCATTGCACTCATGTAGCGAAGCGATAGTGCATCAAAATAACATGAAGCCAGGGGGTGAGACCGCGCAAAAGTTGGGTGCGACGATGACCCAGCGGTTTGGCAACCCGATTGGTCCCCGACTTGGTGCCAATGATGATTCTGACAAGCCGAACACCCTGGCCAACATGGACCCGGCACGCCGTGTTGATGACTCGGATGGGTCTATGCGGAAACAACGCGAACCGGGGCTCAAGCAGCGCAGCGGTAACCCATCGAATGGGACAAAAACCATTGAGGACATGCTAAAAAACCCAAAGAAGAACAACCCGTTCTGGTCGGCAGCGGCCCAGAAACCACAACAGTCGCTTCAACAAAAACAACACGTCCCCAACCGTAATCCGCTGAAACTAAAATCAGAGGTCGCCAGCAACAGCAGCGTTGATCTGGTCGACAGCCTTCGGGTTAAGCAGGGCCTGAACAAGCTGGGGTACCTTCAAGAACCCAAGTTCGGCATCACGCGATATCCCAACCAACAGATGTTTGATGCGATCCAAGACTTTCAGAAGGGCAAAGGCCTAAAAATTGACGGTGTCATGAAGCCGGGCGGTGAGACGGAACAAACTCTCAGCAAAATCCTCACCGACAACGGCCTGTTCTTCAAAGACGCCCATGAAGATGAACTGCGCTCAAGTAGCGAAGCGTTAGCGCTACAACAACACTCAAGTAGCGAAGCGTTAGCGCAACAAAAACGCTCAAGCCGAGATGCGGTGGCGCAAACCAACCAAGAGGCCAGCACCGACGCACAAACTGTGCCAAAACCACCCCTTAAACCCGGAGAATATGACCGCGACGGCGACGGCGTCGCCGATGCCCGAGACAAACTGTTCCGACCGGGCGACGGCAAATCCAATCCGCAACCGCAGCCCTATTATCCAGGCATGGACGGCCCTGATAGTAAGATGCTTTTGGATGCGAAAACATCAGATACCAAAGGCGGTGGCGGCCCGAAAACGGGCAAACAAAACGACCAACCGGACGGTGCCGATACCGCAACGGACGGCACGCCAAAATCAGGCGTGCCCGAGGGTGCCCGCATGGACGAACACGGCAACTGGTTTGATGCGGACGGCAAGCCCATCGACGACCCCAACCAAAACCTGAACCTGCATAAAACGGCAGGGCCCGTGGCCATTCCGGCAGCGGCGGCGGCGATTGGGAGTGCCGCTGTTGCGGCGGGGGCGATCACCCAAAAGCAATTGGATGCGGCGATGGCCAAAGTACGCGAAACAGGTAAGCCGCTGACCGACTTTTTGCCTGATCTAAAGGATACGCCCGCTGGCATAGCGGCCACCGC
>Ga0222663_1000092_pt1 | contig 65424 bp, 52 predicted proteins | sample AntAcemetagen602_FD_179852 | JGI IMG/M metagenome (GOLD analysis project Ga0222663, IMG submission 179852) | Saline water microbial communities from Ace Lake, Antarctica - #602 | ecosystem: Environmental > Aquatic > Non-marine Saline and Alkaline > Saline | place: Antarctica: Ace Lake... | reverse complement strand
CGAGAAGCAGGTTGATGAGATCGGGATGTTGATTATTTTGATTGGGTTCGTACATGGCTTTTTGCTGTTTTTGGTTTGCACCTTCAGCATTAAGTCATGGACGGGCACCGACAACCCCAGGGGGGGGAGGCGCGCCGCCGCAGAAGCGGCCGATTCCGCTACGCTCCATCGGCCGCTTCTGCGGCGGGCTGGGTCGGGCGGACTTACAGACAACTATTTACACCACCTGCCGAAGAGGCGTTTGAATACAATGTCGGCGAAGTAAACTACTTAACAGGTGAAGGCGTGAATATCGGCGGCTTTCTTTTTCCGGAGCTCTTTTTCATCGGCACCGGCGGGGTGAGCGAGCCGGGTGCTGACTTTGGTGATTTCGCCTTCACTGAGCACGACCCCCAAAATGAGATCGCCGTCCAAGCTATCGAAGTAGAGTTGTTTCTCAACTTAAACGATGTTGTGACGGGCTTGATTGCCGGAAGCGGCTTTCAAGTGGAGAATCAAGTATGGGAGGCCGAGTTGGAAGAAGCATTCCTCCATTTTCAGCTGACAGATAACATCGCCATCGGCGGTGGTCAGTTTCTAAACACCTTTGGGTTCGTTGCTGACCAGCACGTTCACGGCTGGGACTTTGTAAACCATAATGTTGCTAATGGGCGCATGCTCAACGAAGGCCACCTGATCACCCAGGGTGGTGAAGTTCTTGTTAGTACGCCGAATTCCGGATTGCTGACCCTCGCTCTTGGTGGAGTTCGCACGCACAGCCATGAGCATGAAGAGGAAGAAGATCATGATGAGGAGCATCATTTGGAAGCTGACGACGCCGGCTTCAACGATTGGGTCTTTTCAGCCGACTACAAATTCCGTCTTCCTTTCGATGACAGCATCTTGATGTCGACCTCGATCGCGACCGGCGAGAACGGATTTGGCGGTGATACTAATCTTTTCGGGGTTGGCCTTCAAAAAGTCTGGAACGGACACGACCACGGTGGCGGCGGAGCTGATTTTTGCACCGGAGCACTCATGTTCCGCACTGAGTTCTTCGGCCGTGAGGTCGAGGCGATTCACGAAGACGGCGATGTGGACAAGTTCGACGACTATGGTCTTTCGACTCTCCTCGCGTATGGCTTGAGTGATGCAACGACGCTATCTTTCCGTCATGACTGGGTTTCCAGCGCGGAAGCACTTGAGCTGGCCGATACGCACCGTTTTTCTCCGGCATTGACCGCCTTTGTTGACCCTGAGCAGCGCGTCAGGGTTCGCTTTCAGTATGACCATGTGCAGAGTTCCTCAGTTGGGAGTGAGCATGTCGGATGGCTTCAGGTGCAGGTCCAGTGGGGCGGGCAGGGTGGCAGTCACGCGAACCACAATCACTAAACATTTTTGGATGCAGGGGGGACCCTGCGGTTTGGTATCGAAGCTCCCGGCGAGAGAAATCTTTCCGGGAGTTTCCACGTACAGCTCTTGATCTTGATCCGAAGCAGAGCCTGTGAACGAACCTGCTTGCTAGCGCCTTAAAGGGGATCAAGACTAAGAACTCCGTATCCTGAGGGAAGAAGGAGAAGGGCCTTTGCGAGACTTCTCAGTCCTCTTCCAGCATGATCTCGGGCAATCCGTCCGGTGGGGAAGGCTGCGACGCGAGGAATTTTTCGACCCAGGCAATATTGTAGTCACCGGTGCGGAAGGCGCTGTGCTTCAAGATAGACGCCTGAAAGGGAATTGTCGTCTTAATCCCGCGGATGACGAACTCGTTCAGGGAACGAATCATCCGGGCAATCGCGATCTCACGCGTCGCGCCGGTGACAATCAGCTTAGCGATCATCGAGTCGTAGTTCGGGGGCACCGTGTAGCCGCTGTAAACGTGGGTATCGACGCGAACGCCGCGACCGCCGGGGGCGTAGAACAGCTTAATCTTGCCGGGGCTTGGCGCGAAATTATTGTAGGGATCCTCCGCATTGATCCGGCACTCGATGGAATGCCCGCGCGGTGAACTATCCATGACGTGCTCAGAGAGAGGGTGACCGGCTGCGACGCGGATTTGCTCTTTAATGAGGTCGCATCCCCGGACCTCTTCCGTGATGGGATGTTCCACCTGAATCCGGGTGTTCATCTCCATGAAGTAAAAGTTCTCGTTGTCATCGACGAGGTACTCGATCGTTCCGCAGTTTACGTAGCCGATCTCCCGGACGAGTTTCTCAGAGGCTTCCGCCATGCGCTGGCGAAGCTCGGGAGAAAGAAGCGGGGACGGGGTCTCCTCGATAATTTTCTGATTGCGGCGCTGCATCGAGCAGTCACGCTCACCGAGTTCTTTCACGTTTCCGTGAGTGTCGGCGACGATTTGGAATTCAACGTGGTGGGGATTCTCGACCAGCTTTTCGATGTAGACATCGGGGTTTCCGAAACAGGCTTCTGCTTCCTGGCGCGCGGCATGGAAAGCGCTTACGAAGCTCGCCTTGTTTAGCGCCGGACGCATCCCGCGACCGCCGCCGCCGGCCGTCGCCTTAATCATGACGGGAAATCCAATTTTCTCAGCAAATTCAATCGCTTCCTTTTCGGTGCCGATAATTCCGTCGGACCCGGGAGTGACAGGAATTCCAAATTTCGTCGCCGTGGCGCGGGCTGTGTTTTTGTCACCCATCATCGTGATGACCTCGGCGGACGGGCCAATGAACTTCACGTTGCAGCTTTCGCAAAGCTCTGCAAACCGGGCGTTCTCGGAAAGGAATCCGTATCCGGGATGAATGGCGTCAACGTTGGCAATCTCCGCCGCTGAGAGGATTGCCTCCATTTTCAGGTAGGAATCCGCGCTCGCCGCCGGCCCGATGCAGATCGCGTCATCGGCAAGATGCACGTGCATGGAATCGACATCGGCTTCGGAATAGACGGCCGTGGTGCGCACTCCGAGTTCCTTGGCGGCCCGGATGACGCGGAGGGCGATCTCGCCCCGGTTCGCTACGAGAATGTTTTTAAACATGGTATCACTGCGCGGGATTGCCGCGGATCAGAGAGAAAGTTTTTTCAGGAGGTCTTCACGCGGAAGAGTGCCTCCCCAAACTGAACAGCGTTGCCGTTTTCAGCAATGATTTCGACGACCTCGCCGGAGATATCCGCCTTGATCTCATTCATTACCTTCATGGCTTCGATGATACAAACAGTGGTGTCTGCTGTGATTTTGTCGCCGACCTTCACGAAGAGATCGGAGTCAGGTGAAGGCGAAGTATAAAAAGTGCCGACCATCGGAGAGGTAATCTCTTCACCGGCAGGAACAACTGCGACTTCGGCAGGAGCACCGGCAGCTGCAGGAGCCGTCATGAGACCGGGAGCGTAATGCTGCTGCGACGGTTGCGAAGCAAGGAGCTGGGAAATCGCGTTGATGTCGATATCACCGCCTTTTTTGAGTTCCAGTTTGGTCTCGTCCTGTTCGAGCTTGAACTGCGAAAGTCCATGCTCGTCCATGAGCTCAACGATTTTTTTGATGTCTTTGAATTCCACGGCGGTCTGTTCAGTTTGAGATTAGTAGGCTGCTCAAAGCCCGCGCCAGTCTCATGCAGGAGCGGAGGAGTTTCCAGCGGAAAAACTCCGTCCGATTCAAGCCTTTAGTTGAGACTTCGTCAAGCTTGAGACTTGTGGATAACGGAAAGTGTCGTTTCGATCTCAGCAACGGTATTGTAGAAATGGGGACTGAACCGGAGGTGCGGAACTCCTTCGCGATCATGGCGAAAGCTCGCCACGATGTTCGCCTCATGCAGCGCATCGTAAAGCCTTTCGATCGAATTCGGATCATTGCGATCCGTGCAGGAGGTAATTCCTGAGGCTGCAGATCCCTCCTTCGGGCCGATGATCGTTAGTCCCAAATCTTCGAGACCGGCGATGATCACCTCTTTTAAATCGAGGAGGCGTTGCGCGACGTGATCAATCCCGATTCCGGTTAAAAGATCCATCGAGGCTTGCATCCCGACGAGTCCCTGCGAATTCAGAACGCCCGGCTCGTAGCGGCGGCCTCCGGGTTCGAAATCGACCTGGTTGTCAGCGACGAAATTCGGGCACTTTACATTCCAGGCTCCTAAAAGTGCGGGATGCAATTCCTCCATGCGTGAACGCTTCACGTAAAAAATTCCGGCGGTCATCGGCCCGAGCATCCATTTGTGGGAATCGGCGCTCAGGAAATCGACGTGTTTCGCGAGGGTTGGAAAGGCTCCCACGGTCTGGATAGCATCGAGGCAGAAAAGCACCTCACGGCGGCGGGCGATCTCCCCGACCGCTTCGACATCGAGCCGGTAGCCGGTGAGGAAGTTATTCGAAGCGAGCGCGAGGAGGCGGGTCTTTGGCGTGATCGCCGCCTCAACCAGATCCGGCGTGATCGCTCCGACTTCTTTCGGCTCCAGAAAGACGACTTTGACGCCTTTTCTCTCCAGATCCTTCCAGGGGTAAACGTTCGCGGGGTAGTCGTCGAGGTAGGTGATGATTTCGTCGCCCGCGTTCCAGGCGATTCCATTCGCGACGAGACTGAGCCCAAGACTCGTCGGCCCGAGGAGCGCGACTTCATCGGCATCGCACTCGATCAACTTTGCGGCCGACTCGCGGACTTCATCCATCCGCTGGAGGAGGACGTGAGAATAGTCCAGCTCGCCGGTCGAGGTCGCAACGTTGAAGTCATTCATCGCTTCCACGGCAACTTGCGGGATCGCCGTTACCGCTGCGTGAGCGAGAAATATACGATCCCGCGAGCAGGGAAACGCGGACTGACGCCACGCCTCATCGGAGTCAATGCGTTCGAAAAGAGCACTCATGGCAGCTTAGACGCGGCGGGCACGCTCCCCTTCCTCGATCAGCGCCCAGAATTGCTTCGACTGGGCGAGAGCTTCGTCATCATCGACGGGAAGATTGGCACGAAACAGGAAATCCTGAAAGGTGCCCTTACTGAGGACTCGATGCACAATCACTGAGCGGTGGTCGTCTGAGACCGCAAAGTAAATGCGCACATCGCTCGCCCGGTAGCGATAGAGGTCGCTTCCATCGCGCTTGATATGCCCAAAAGGCGCGTCGGAATCGTTTTTCTCAATCCCGTCGAGATCCTCCGGGCGAACCTGAAATTCGTTCAAGACCTCAAGCTGCTCCAAGGTTGGGAGCTGAGAGATTTCGGCAGCGCTGATTTCGTTAAAGATGACCTGGAACACGGGCGTAGTGTCTTCCTTTTCGTGCGGTGAAACAATGAGATTTTCGCGCGAATTGTCTCACGCGCCGCGACTGTCGACAAAGACACTCGCCATTCCGGCGGCATTGGCGGCATCGATCCCGGCCTGACCGTCTTCAAAAACGAGACATTCGGCCGGGGCGACTCCCATTTTTTCGGCGGCGAGGAGAAACATGTCCGGGGCGGGTTTCCCGTGCTCGACGTCCTTCGGAGTCACGATGATTTCAAAAAGATCACGGATCCCGATGATCTCCAGCGACGGCTCGACGATGGAAAGATCGCTGCCCGAGGCGACCGAGATCTTGCGACCTTCGGCGTGGTAGCGTTTCGCCAATTCCGCAACCGCCGTGACCGGCTGGAGATCGGCAAGGTGCTGCGAATACCACGCCAGCTTGTAGTCGTGCACCGAATCGGGATCGATCGAGGCTCCGAAGCGCTCGTTCAGCTCCATCGTCGTGACGCGGTCGGGGACACCGGCATTGGCGTAAAATTCATCTTCCGTCCATTTCCATGGCGCATTGTGATGCTCGAAGCTCGTGACCCACGCGCGAAAGTGAAGCGGCATCGAATCGACGAGAGTCCCGTCGCAGTCAAAAATGTAGCCACCAAAATCGCGGTCCGGAAGGTCGAGAGTCATGCCGCGAAGTTGCCGTAGAATGCAGGGCAGTCAAGAAAAGGCGGGCCATAGAGGCTTCAATGACCAAGCTCGATTAGAGATCCGTGACAATTCGTGTCCATCCGTGGTCTGAAACTCTTTGCATCTGATGAGGAAGCTGGATCCAAGAATGCCTGGTCCCCTCAGCTCGAACTCTTCGTCGTCGATTCCGACGGCAGTGCCTCGACCACTTCGGCATCGATCGAGTTTCCACCTTTCGTGAAAAATTTCTTAAAAATCCGCTTCGGGAGGCTTTTGCCGGATTCCTCAGCCTCGAGTTCGCCGACGGCAGATTCCTTGGCTCGCTCCCAGGCTTGCGCAAATCCGGGGGCATTCAGGACCATGCCTTTCTCAGCTCGAGCGTAGATCTCAAGTTCGCGCTCCAGCGATTGGTAATCATTCTGGACGCGACCGGCATTGATCTTCATACGGAGATTTTCGTTTTCGCCCTTGAGAGTGTCGATTTTCGTCTTCATCTCCGACATCTTTTCGGCCTCGATCTCGAGCTTATCACTGAGATGACCCTTGAGCCGCTTGTACTCGCCGCGTGTCTTAAAATGCGAAACGAGCGAGAGAACGCAAAAGAGAAAGCCGAGGAGGAAGCCCCAGAAGAATGGGTGAGTAACGATAGTCTTAATGGTTTCCATGTTACTGAAAGTATACGGGGCCTTCAGGTAGCCGTAAACTGAGGAAATTGCCCGAAAACGATCAAAACCTCTTGCATCTTCCATTTCTTCCATTTCTGTAATGAAAGAAATAACGAAAATGAACGAACTCCCACCATTCGCCCAACACTTCATTCTCCATTGGGGAGAGATGGGGACGAAGTGGGGGATCAACCGGACCGTGGCACAGATCCACGCGCTGCTTTTTCTCAGTGAAGAGCCGCTCCATGCCGAGGAAATTTGCAACCGCCTCGGCGTCGCCCGTTCGAATGTCAGCAACAGCCTGAAGGAGTTGCAGAACTGGGGGATCGTGAAACACGTCCATCTCGCGGGCGACCGGCGCGACCATTTTGAGTCAATCAAAGACGTTTACGAGATGTTCCGCATCATCGCCGCCGAGCGGAAGAAGCGCGAGATCGACCCGACCTTATCGAATCTTCGAGAGTGTGCCAATGAAGCGGGGCAGGCCAACGAACCGGGCGATGTCTATGCCAAAGGGCAACTCGAGGAGCTCCTCGGATTTTTTGAGATGGTGAGCGATTTCTACGAAAATATGAACAAGCTGCCGACGAAGTCAGCGATCAAAGCAATCCGCATGGGCGATAAGCTCGCGAAGTCTCTCGGCGTCCTTTCCAAATAGACTGCTTTTTATTTCATCCGGAATTTCTCAAACGACAGAAATCACAGAAACAACTGCCAACCAATTTTAAGTTAGTAATCACAAACGATCATGAACACAGAACGAGACCCACGCGTTGTCCTTGCCGGAGGCACCGGATTCCTAGGGCGCGCCCTCGCCGCGACGCTCGAAGGGAAAGGATACGACGTTGTCATTCTCACCCGCAATGCCGCCGACCACCGCGGTCCCGGACGCGCCGTGACATGGGATGGCGAAACGGTCGAAGATCACTGGGTCGCTGAGCTTGAAGGGGCCAAAGCGCTCGTCAACCTCGCCGGGAAAAACGTGAACTGCCGCCAGACTGCCGCGAATCGCGAAGAAATTCTCCGGTCGCGGGTCACGCCGACGGAAACGCTTGGCGATGCCTTGCGCCTCGTCTACCGCGTCCCTGAAGTTTGGGTGCAGGCGGGAAGTCTCGCGATCTATGGCAATGCCGGCGACCGCGTCTGCGATGAAAGCGGCTTCGTCCCCGACGAGTATCCCACCGACGTTTGCGTCGCCTGGGAGGAAGCGCTCGGACGGGCAATCCGCCCGGAAATGCGATGGGCGATGCTTCGGATCGGGTTCGTCCTTGGACGCGATGGCGGAGCTCTTCCCGCCCTTGCTCGACTCGCGAAGCTCGGGCTTGGCGGCACGATCGGCAGTGGCAAGCAGTGGATCAGCTGGATTCACCTCAACGATATGATGCGACTCTTCGTTGAAGCGATCGAGAACCCGGCCGTCCACGGGATCTACAACGCGAGCGGGCTTCAGCCGGTGCCGAACGCGGAGTTCATGACGACCCTGCGGGAAAGCCTCGGGATTCCCTTCGGAGTGCCAACTCCAGCCGCTCTCGTGAAATTGGGGGCTCCTGTGATTGGATCGGACCCTGACCTTGCCTTAAACGGTCGTCGCGGACTGCCGGTGAAAATTCACGGCCTTGGTTTCCGGTTTCAGTTTCATGAACTCGAAGATGCCCTTGTCGATCTTTTGAGGCCGAAAGCGAAAGCACCGGCCCCCGCTCCGGAACGGGGCTTCGTCCGAACCTTAGCCCGCTGAAGATAATGACTATTCTCCACGATCTCTACCGACACCCGAAAGCGAAACGACGCCGGGCCGGGGGATCGGGAGAAAGTCCGACTAAACAGGGTCAAGTCGATGACCAAACCCTGTTGGATCAGACTTCGCTGCACCGCCCCACGTCGCAGGAGGCGCGGATCGCGATGCACGGCCGCTTCGCCGAGACCGCTCTCCTCGCGGATTGGATCGAGATGGTTTTCATCCATTTTGAAGTGGATCGCGAACTCCTCCAGGCAGTCGTTCCTTTTCCGCTCGATACTCACGAGGGAAAAGCCTACGTCAGCCTCGTTGCCTTCACGATGCAGCGAATGCGTCCCGCGCTCGGTGGACGCGCAACGGAGTGGATGACCCGCCCCATCGCGAGCCATCAATTTCTCAATTTGCGAACCTATGTGAATCACGAGGGGCGCAGCGGCATCTTTTTCATGAAGGAGTGGCTCAACGAAAAGCTCGCCGTTCTCCTCGGGCCGAAGACCTTTGGTTTACCCTATCATTACGCCAACGTAAATTATTGTCAGGATGACGAACGCTGCGCCGGTCACGTCATCGGTGAAGACGGCGGGATCGAATTTGCCGGTCGAAAAGATCATCGACTCGCCCCCGCGAAGCCCGGGAGCCGCGACGCCTTTTTCCTGGAGCGCTACAGCGCTTTCACCGCTGCCGGGAGAAAACCGCAGTTTTTCCGCGTCTGGCATCAGCCCTGGAAGATCGGGGCACTCGATGGCTTTGAGCTGAAGAACCGAACGCTGTTTACAACCCTCCGCGAGAAATGGACCGACACCGCAAAGCTCGTCGGCGCCCATTGGAGTCCCGGTGTTTTCGACGTCTGGATGAGCCGACCGCATGCGGTTGGTTGAGCGAAGAAAGTATGAATCATGAGTGCCAATGCGATCAAACGAATGCGATCGATGGGAGAGGAAACAAACCCCGTCGATGGAACCATCAGTTGGAGTCCGGTGAAATCTCTTTGGTATTCCTCTCATGGCTTCATCGCTCTCTATGGTTCCGTCGTGTTTTTTGATTGGAGGGCGGTGCTGGTTTGCGGAGTGCTCACCGTGGTCACCCTGTGTTGCGGGCACACCGTCGGGCTTCACCGCATGTTGATTCACCGGAGTTTGCATTGTCCCCTTTGGCTGGAGCGATTTCTCATCTACCTTGGAACGCTGGTGGGAATGGGCGGGCCGTTTGGAATGATCTACCTCCACGACATTCGGGACTGGGCGCAGCGGCACGAGCGGTGTCACGCTTTCGTCATCCACTCGGCAGGATTTCTAACTGACTGGTGGTATAATCTTCACTGCCGAATCCGTCTCGATCATCCGCCGGAATTGACGATCGAAGCGGAGCGATTGAATGATCGGTTTCTCCGCTTTCTGCAAAGCACCTGGATGCTTCAGCAACTGCCGATTGCTTTGCTCCTCTACTGGCTTGGCGGATGGTCGTTCGTCGTCATGGGAGTCTCGGGCCGTATTTTTCTGTCTTTGACAGGACATTGGTTGATCGGATTTTTCGCCCACAATCATGGAATCCAGCGCTGGCGTATCCGCGGTCATGCCGTGCAGGGCTACAATCTTCCCTATCTCGGACTGCTGACGATGGGTGAAAGCTGGCACAACAATCACCATGCCTATCCCGATTCAGCGAGACTCGGCCATGGAAAGCAAGCTGATCCCGGCTGGTGGTTTGTCAGGGTGCTTCTCGGGGTGGGCCTGGCGAGCGAGGTGAGCCTTGCCGAAAATCTCCCGCCGAGGCCGGAGCGGGTGGAGTTGGATTTTAGGCGCTGAGTTTGCCTGCGATCTCCCGCAAACCCGCCCGCTGACGGAAATTGCCCGGACTGCTACGCTCCTGTCCATGACTAACTCGCGACGCCGTTTTCTCAAATCTTTTACCGGAACTGCGCTTGCCGCACCTTACCTCGGCTGGCAGACGACCTCGCGGGGTGGTCCGCCGAGTGGCGAGCTGCGATTCGCGAACTTCGGCGGCAATGGACGTGCCTGGAGCGACCTCACCGAGATGATGAAAGTTCCTCACACCACGCTCGTCGCGGTCGCGGAAGTGGATTCCTCACGGAACAACAAAATGCAGGAATTTTATCCTGAGGTTCCGGTTTACGGCGACTGGCGCAAGTTGCTCGACGAAAAGGCGGACGAGATCGACGCGGTCGTCATCGGGACGCCGGATCACATGCATGCCCCCATCGCGATGAGCGCGATGCAGCTCGGAAAGCATGTTTACTGCGAGAAGCCGCTCACTCGAACGCTGCACGAGGCGAGGTGCCTGCGGAAATTTGCCGCCGAAAACAATCTCGCGACGCAGATGGGGATTCAGGTTTCCTCATCGTCCGGTCAACAGACGGCGGTGAGATTGTTGCAGGAGGGAATCATCGGAAAAATCCGCGAGGTTCACAGCATGAATCCGAAGTCGTGGGGTTCGATGGACCCGCTCCCCGCGCCGTTGGATCCGGTACCTGAGACGCTGAACTGGGAGCAGTGGATCGGGGTCGGGAAAATGCGCGACTACCTCCCGCGCGAATTTCACCCGAGCCAGTGGCGGAAACGAATTGGTTTTGGAACAGGAACGCTCGGCGACATGGGATGCCACATTTACCACCCCTGGTTCATGGGCTTGAACCAACCGGAGACGATCAGCGTGACCTCGCTCGGACCCGGTCCGGTTGGCGCCGACAGCTGGCCGCTCAATGCACGGGTCCATCATCGCATGAAGGGAAATGACCAGACTGAGGGCGATTTTGACTTCACCTGGTATGACGGCACGCAGCTTCCGCCGGAACAGGTCACGGCAGCGGTCGGCCTGATCGAGAACGTTCCGCCGAGCGGGTCTGTCATCATCGGAACGACCGGAGCACTCGTGATTCCACATGGAGGCGGCGGCCTGCCGATGATCTATCGTGATGGAATTCTTTCTGATGAGACGATCGAGATGGTGCCGTCGGATCATCATCATGGAAACTTCGCTGCTGCGATCCGTGGTGAGATCGAGGCGGCGCGGACGAATTTCGACTACGCAGGCCCCATGACTGAAACTGTTCTTCTCGGGACAGTCGCAATGCGCCTCCCGGGGGAAACGCTCAACTGGGACGCGGCAGCCGGGAAATTCACCGACTCTGATTCCGCGAATGCTCTCATTCACGACGAGTATCGCGAAGGCTGGGCGGTTGCGGGGATTTGATTGTTTTGAGTTGCCAAGAATCCTGTCCTAGAGACGGGCACTGCAGGGCGACCTGACTTGAATCCTCGCTGAAAAAAAGTACGGCCAGCCTCACATTTATCTCTTTTGAAAGGCTGATTCAAGACGGTGCGGGAATAAATCCGTGCGGTCCGTCTCCAATCCCCTATGAATCTCTTCTCTGCCTCCTTGCGTCTGCGTCTTAAACTTTTCGTCATCACCTTCGGGTGTGTCTTCGCCACTGAAAGTGATGCTCAGGACGGCGGGCAAATCTACGCGACCTACTGCGGTGCTTGTCATGCGCCGGAGGGGCAGGGGCAGCCGATCGCGGGGATACCACCGCTCGCGGGGAGTCGCTGGGTCGCGGGGGAGCCGGATCGAATGATTCAGATCGTGTTGCACGGGGTCATGGGACCAATGGAGGTGAACGGCAAGGTCTACAACTCGATGATGCCGGCGCAGGGGCTCGTCCTTTCCGATGATCAACTCGCGGCGGCGCTGACCCACGTGCGATCCAACTGGGGGAATCGCGAAACCAAGCCGGTCACTCCGGAAATGATTGCCGCCGAGCGAGAGCGGACCGCGCAGCGGGCGGCTCCGTGGGAGGCAATCGAACTGCTGAAACAATACCCGCTGCCGAAGGAGGAGGTTCTTTTCACGAAAATTGAGGCGACGCTGCGGGAGAGCGAAGACGCCGAGCCGGTCAAGCTCTCGAGCGAAAGTCTCCCTCAGAATTTGATTTCCCTGAAAGCGGCGGGAGAACCGATCAAGAACGGGAACGTCCTCGAATTCACCGGTGAGATGACGATCACGCGGGATGACGCCTACACGATTTTTCTCGGTTCCACCTTTGCGACCCGCTTCGAAATCGACGGCAAAAGATATCTCGGCTCTGAAAAAGCCGGATCGACGCGAAGTCCCAAGCAAATCGATCTCGACCTGACCGAGGGCATTTACCCGTTCAAGCTGACCCTGAAACGTCTCCGCTCAGACGACATCGTCTTCTCCTGGAAGTCGGCGGAATCTCCGGTCATGAAAAGCCTCATTTACGGAGACAGCGCGAAGGCCTGGGAGACGATTGAGCTGGTTCCTTCGACGGAGCTGTATTTCTATCGCGGGTCGATCGATCAGGGCGGCAGTGCCCGTGCCATCGCAATTGGTTCGCCTTCGAAGCTGCACTTTGTTTTTGATCCGGTCGCGGCAGGTCCGACCTTGCTTTGGTCGGGACGCTTCATCGACGCGGGCCGTCACTGGACGAATCGTGGCTCCGGTCTCGAGTTGCCGATGGGCCGGGACATCTCGGTCCTGGCAAAAGGGATCGCCTGGCAGACGACGATGCCGGAGGAATGGCCGGCCTACGACACGGACGAAACCGAGATGGATATTCGAAACCGCCTCGTCGACTACCTTGGTTATCAACTCGAATCCGACCGTCTCGGGGTCACCTTTCGGTATCGGATCGGAGGGCAGGAGATCAAAGATCACTACCGCCCCGTCGATGGGTCGAAGCTGCAGCGGACGATCTCTCATCCCGGTGATGCGCCGCTTTACCTGAAGCTCATGGAAGCGGGGGAGGCGGCTGATCCGGGGGACTCCAGCCCGTATCTCATCGATCAATCGACGGCTCTCGAAATGGTGAGCCGGCCGCTCAAGGTCCGCTGGATTCCGGCTGAGAAATCAGACCCGAAAGCCGAGCCGTCGCAGGCCGGTGTCGTCGTCCTCGAACCGGGCGCTGAACTCTCGATTCTCTACCGCCGAAACTAGATGACTCGTTCTCGCCATTTAACCCCTTTCCCTCCCATGCGCTCACTTCTGACTTTCGGCTTCCTTTGCCTCTTTTCTCTAAACCTTCTCACCGCTCAGGAGGAAGAGCCGGTCATCGACACCGGCTACGTCGTCGAAAATATCCCCCTGCCTCCCGGCGAGACCCTTGAGATCGTCTCGATCTCGCTGATGCCCGAAGAGCAAATCTGTGTCACGACTCGACGCGGCGATGTCTGGATCGGGACGGGAATCTACGATGCCGATCTTTCCAAGGTTCAGTGGAAGCTTTTCGCCCGTGGCCTCCGCGAGGGGTTCGGTTCTTTCTACCAAAACGGTGCACTGCATATTCTGCAGAAAGGCGAACTGACGCGTCTTCTCGATTCGACCGGCGATGGCAAGGCGGATACTTTTGTGACGGTGAACGATGACTGGGGCCTCGGTCACAACATTCACGACTTCGCCTTCGGCTCTGCTCCCGACAAGAACGGTGATGTCTGGGTCACGCTTTGCCTCACCGGTTCCTCGCGATCCGAGACGCCGTTTCGTGGCTGGGCGATTCGGATCACGCCGGAGGGTGAAATGATCCCGACGGTGAGCGGTCTCCGTTCCCCGGGTGGGGTTGGCTTTGATGCCGGAGGCACCGCCTTTTACACCGACAATCAGGGGCACTGGAACGGGTCATCCTGCGTGAAGCCGCTCCTCCCCGGCACTTTTGTCGGAAACCCAAGCAGCTTGAAATGGTATGAGCAGGCGCCCGAAGTCGGAGCCGCCCCTGCCGAGCCGGTTTCCGAAAGTCGCATTGAGATCGAACGACAGCGCATCCCGGAGTTTGTGCCTCCGGCGGTGATTTTTCCTCATGGGCTCATCGGTCAGTCGCCCACGGGGATTATCTCGGATCTTTCCGGCGGCAAGTTCGGGCCTTTTGCGAATCAGATGTTCGTCGGTGAAATCACTCACTCGCAGGTGCAGCGGGTCATGATGGAGCAGGTCAAAGGCGTCTACCAGGGAGCGGTCGTGAACTTTCTCTCGGGGATCGATTTTGGCGTCGTCCCTGCAACGATGAATCAGGAAAAGGGCGTCATGCTTCTCGGGGGCACGAATCGTGGCTGGGGGAGTCGCGGTGAGCAGTCCTTCGGCCTTGCGAGAGTGGTCTGGTCGAAAGAAACGCCCTTCGCGCTGCAGGACATGAAAGTGACCGAGGCAGGCTTTCGCCTCGATTTCACGAAGCCGCTCGATGAAAGCACGACGAAGTCGATCTCAATCGATTCCTTCGGCTACATTTACCAATCAGGCTACGGCAGTCCGATCGTCGATGAAGCGGTCCATGAAGTGACCACGTCCACCCTTTCCGAAGATGGAAAGACCCTGGAACTCGCCCTCAGCACTCGCGCGGCAGGGAACGTCCATCGTGTCGCGATGAGTGACTTCAGGAGCCGGGAAGGAGAGCTACTCACTCACGGCGACGCCTTCTACACCCTTCACGAAGTTCCCGGTGAGGGTCTTCCTGACAAAGATACCTGGGAGGGCAAGAAAGCGGGATTCACGGGGAGGCCGAAGGACACTGAGAAAGCGTCACTTCTCGCGTCCCTGCCCGAAGCCTCGGTCCAGCCAAAGCAGCCGCGCCGGATTCTCTGCTTCTACCGCTGCGAGCGGGTTGCTCACGGATCGATCCCCTATGCGAATCACGCCATCGAAGTCATGGGCGAAAAGCTAGGCACCTACACCGTGGACTTCGCGGATGAGTATGATGTTTTCACGCCGGAGCGCCTCGCTGCCTACGACGTGATCATTCTAAACAACACAACCGGCCTCCAGCTCTCCGATGATCAAAAGCGTGCCTTCCTCGACTTCGTCGAAAGTGGCAAAGGAGTCGTCGGGATACACGCCGCATCCGACAATTTCAAGGATTGGGACGACGGCTGCGCCATGATCGGTGGCGTCTTCAACGGGCACCCCTGGGGCAGCGGCGGGAGCTGGGCCTTCAAGGTCGAAGACCCTGCGCACCCGCTCAATCGGGCCTTCGGCGGGCGCGGCTTCAATTATCAGGACGAGATTTACTGGTATCGCCCCGAATCCTATCAGGGGCGGGAAAAGCTGCGGGTCCTCCTCAGTCTCGACATGACGAAGAAAGTGAATCAGGAGGTCTTTGATTCCGGAAAATTCAAAGACTCTCTCAAAGGCGATCCGGCGGATCTCGATATCCCTGTCTCCTGGTGTCGCGCGCAGGGGCAAGGTCGTGTTTTCTACACGAACCTCGGGCACCGCCACACGACTTTTCTCAACCGGATGTGCCTCCAGCATCTTCTCGACGGGATCCAATACGCGATCGGAGATATCGAAGCGTCCGACATTCCCTCGGCGATGGTCCAGGACGGGATTGAAGTCGTCCTCGCACCTGAGCACGTCATTCCTGAATCGATCGAGCAAGTCTACGAGTTGTTCCCGAATGTCCTCAAGAATCGCGACCGTTGGAAGCTTTCCGCGAGTCACAACGGAAAAGACGTCGCCCGCCTCGTCGATGGAGATCGGACGACGCGCTACTCGACCCGCGCCCGCATGGAAAAGGGAATGTGGGTGCAGGTCGAGTTTCCCGAGCTGACGCAGATTCAGGGCGTCCTCATGGAATCGCTTGGTTCCGAGAATGATTTCCCTCCCGTCTACCGCATCCTCGCTTCAGACGATGGAGAGTCCTGGAACCGAACCATCGCGAGTGAAGAAGGTTCAGCGTGGAGCGAGGCGTTCTTCCCGGTTGTCGAGACGAAGTTCATGCGGATTTATCTGGAAACTCCAAAGGGGGGCTTTTGGTCGATCCATGAGCTCGAGGTGCTTGGGATGAAGTAAGCCGGTCAATTTCCTCACCGCTGTTTCCGGCGGCAGGTAGCACGAGATTGGAAGTGATGGTAATGTTGTGAAGAGAAGCCGTCATTTTGAATAGGGAAGAAAGTTGTCAGCGCCCGGGGCGCATCCGAAAGGGACTCGTTTGGGCTGGGATCATGAACATCGGAGGGGTGATTCTGTTCTCACGAGCCTTCACGAATGAGGTGATCACCGAGGCTGATCCGGTTGTGATGTCGAACTTCGGACTTCTTATGATCGTCGTCTGGGGGCTGGCCTATATCGGGGCCTCGACGATTACTTCCGGAATAAAGTGGCTGGCGGCTACGTTTGCGATTGAGAAGCTGGTATATGTTGTTGTCTGGCTGAGATGGTTATTGGAGAATCCTCTCTCGTCGATCTACTCTGCGGACCTTTTCGCAGGCTTATTTTATACAATTTATGGATTCAATGACCTTGTCTTCATGGTATTTTTTGCCTGGGTTTTCATGGTGACTCCGAAAGACTGAAGCGGCCCTGGAAAACGGAGCCGCCTTTTCAGGGGCACCGCCGATCCTCCAAATAACTTGCCTCCAGCCGTTTCCATAGAAACGCTTTGCGCCTATCTCCCTGACTCCGTTCCCAGCCGCACTTGATAGATGGCCCTACTTGGCCAGCGTGATAGATCCTGATTTACAACGGACCGTGGGCTGGAGTCTTGCTGAGTGCACTCGGTCAAGACTTGTTGAAGACGCATTATTACATGAGTTTCTAGTGCGGCCAGCAATCGGGAAATCGGTTTTGACAGTGATCGCGGGAGCCAATATAGCGCCCAGCTTTTCCGTTTGCTCCTTGCTCGTTCGGGGGTAACCAAGCGCGGCGGGTTTGGAACAACAAGAACTGGACTAGGATAAGAGAGCTCGCGGTCGAAATTTCCTCAAGAATGAATTGGGATCTGCGTGGTGAGTCAAGATCTAGGCACCTCCAGTCTCCCTTGCGGGACGGCCCTTTCGCGATACACTCCACGCCACCCCAACTTTCTGATCATGGCTGAGCGACGCAAACAATTCCCCTTCGACGAATTCGAACCCAAATGGCAGGGCCATTGGGAGGAAAACAAGACTTTCTCCGTCCCGAATCCGGGCGAGGTGGGCTTCGACGCCGCAAAACCGAAATACTACGTCCTCGACATGTTCCCCTACCCGAGCGGATCAGGCCTTCACGTCGGCCACCCCGAGGGCTACACCGCGACGGACATCATCACGCGCTACAAGCGGATGAATGGCTTTAACGTCCTCCACCCCATGGGATGGGACGCCTTTGGTCTCCCTGCCGAGCAGCATGCGATCAAAACGGGCGAGCATCCGCGCATCAACACGGAGAACAACACGAACAATTTCCGCCGCCAACTCAAAAGCCTCGGCTTCGCCTACGACTGGGAGCGCGAGATCAACACGACCGATCCCGCCTACGTGAAGTGGACCCAGTGGATTTTTCTCCAGCTCTACAATTCCTACTTCTGCGAAGAGGAAAACAAAGCGAAGCCGATCAGCGAATTGGAGGCGAAAGGTCTCAGCCGTGAGGAAATCGACAACCGCCGGCTCGCCTACGTCGCCGAAACGCCCGTGAACTGGTCGCCCGATCTCGGCACCGTCCTGGCCAATGAGGAAGTCGAAGAGTGGCGCTCGAAAGGTCACACCGTCGAGCGTCGCCCATTGAAACAGTGGATGTTGCGCATCACCGCCTACGCCCAGCGCCTCATCGATGAACTCGAAGATCTCGACTGGCCTAACGGCATCAAATTGCTCCAGACAAACTGGATCGGTCGCAGTGAGGGAGCCGAAGTCGATTTCACGATCAACGGGGAAAAGGTCACCGTTTTCACGACCCGCCCCGACACCCTCTTCGGCGCGACCTACATGGTCCTCGCCCCCGAGCATCCACTCGTCGAGAAGATCACAGCCGATGAGCAAAAGGCAGCCGTCGAAGTTTACAAAAAGACCTGCGCCGGAAAGTCGGATCTCGAGCGCACCGAATTGGCGAAGGAAAAATCCGGGGTCTTCACCGGCGGCTACGCGATCAATCCTGTCAATGACGAGAAGATTCCCGTCTGGATCGCCGACTACGTTATGATGAGCTACGGCACCGGAGCGATCATGGCGGTTCCAGCGCATGATGAGCGGGACAACGAGTTCGCGGAGAAATTCGGGATCAACATCATCGAAGTCGTGAAGACTCCGGAAGGAAACGAAGAGAAGTGCTTCACCGGAAACGGCATGGCCGTGAACTCCGGCTTCCTCGACGGACTCTCGACCCCCGAAGCCAAGGAAAAAATCGCGACCTGGCTCGAAGAAAAAGGCCTCGGCAAAAAGACGATCAACTTCAAGATGCGCGACTGGCTCTTTTCACGCCAGCGCTATTGGGGCGAACCATTTCCCATCATCTGGCGTGACGGAAATCACGAAGCGCTCCCCGAGTCCGACTTGCCGCTCCTCGCACCCGAACTGGAGGACTACAAGCCGACCGGCACGCCCGAAGCTCTCCTTTCGAAAGCAACCGGCTGGGTCAACGAACTCGGCGACGGGATCAAGCGCGAGACGAACACGATGCCTCAGTGGGGCGGATCGTGTTGGTATTACCTCCGCTACTGCGATTCGCAGAATCCCGACGCGCCGATCAGCGAGGAAGCCGAGCAATATTGGATGGCGAAGAACGGCAATCCCGGCGGCGTCGATCTCTACGTTGGCGGCACTGAGCACGCCGTCCTCCATCTCCTCTATGCCCGCTTCTGGCATAAGGTCCTCTTCGACCTCGGTCATGTCTCGACGCCCGAACCGTTTCAGAAGTTGGTCAATCAGGGACTGATCATGGGAGAGGACGGACGAAAAATGTCCAAGTCCCTCGGCAATGTCGTGAACCCCGACGAAGTTGTCGATCTCTACGGAGCCGACTCACTTCGTCTCTACGAAATGTTCATGGGACCGCTCGAGCAGGTCAAGCCGTGGTCCATGAAGGGCGTCGAAGGCGTCTTCCGTTTCCTCGCACGCGTCTGGCGTCTCACGATGGATTCGAATCAGGAAGGCGAATGGGAACTCAGTTCCAAGCTTGCCGAGATCGAACCTGACAAAGCGACCAATAAGATTGTTCACGCGACAATCAAAAAGGTCAGCGACGACATCGATGCGATGAGCTTTAACACCGCCATCTCACAGATGATGGTCTGCACGAATGAACTCACGAAACTGGAAAAACTCCCTGTCTCCTCCGTCGTGACTCTTTTGCATGTTTTGAATCCTTTTGCTCCGCACCTCACCGAAGAGTTGAATGCGAAACTCGCCGCTGCTTTCGATTCCGTGAGTGCTGACGATCTCGACAGCCAGCCATGGCCTGAGTTCAACGAAGACTACCTCATTGAAGACGAGATCGAAATCGTCCTCCAGGTGAATGGCAAGGTCCGCGACAAAATGATGATTCCGAACGAGGCCTCGAAAGAGGAAGTCGAAAAGCTAGCGATGGAGAGCGAGAAGGTGCAATCCTTCATCGACGGTCTCACCGTCCGAAAAGTGATCGTCGTGCCGGGGAGGCTCGTGAATATCGTGGCGAATTGATTGCCGCCTATCTCGACAGCATCAACTGAGCCGCGACCTCGATCTGGTCTTCGACTTTCACCATGCCGAGAACGGACGGCGGCTTGATGCCGGCAGCTGACAGCGAAACTGGGAACGAGACGGTGCAGGAAATCTTGTCCTCACGGTAAGACCAGTCCGAGACCTTCCCGCTGATGTCGTGGGTCTTTCCTTTGAGCGACATCTTAAAAGGAATCACGGTCGGCTCAGGCATCGGTCCCTCCATCCTTGGAGAAGTCAGTTCGGGAGACAAGTCTTTCACCGACACGGTGATCTCAGGAAAGGTATCGACCTCCATGCACTTCCGCATCGCCTTGTCACGCTTCGCGTTTCCCGTGTCCATCTTTGCTGCTTTCACCGAAACGAGGGAAGTCGCCAAAGCCTTCTTTGGCGTGTCGAAATTCGCGATTTTTACTGAGAAAGGCTCAGCACTAACCGTGCCCTCAAAGTCGTGGAGCGTCGACTTCCCGGCAAAGCTGACCTTACAAGTGCCCGACCACTCGGATGACTGGGCGAAAGCAGAGATTGCGAAGGCAAACGTCAGCGAGAGCGAAAGACCAGCTGAAACAATCGATGGGGAAAAGAAGCGGGAGTTCATGAGTTCTTTCCCTTAAACGGGCTGATCTCTCACGCCCTTAGAACATAAAGCCGCATCATCCCGCCGAACAGGGCCCGGGACTCCCTGACTTCGAATCCCGCAGAGCGAAAAGCCTCTTCCAGGGCAGGTGGATCAGGAAAGCTCTGAAGGCTCTTGGAAATGTAGCCATGAACCTCAATATTCCCGTGCAGGAGAAGCCCCCAAAGCCCACCCCAGAATCGGAGAAGCCGGTATTGAAACGCCTGCTTCAAGGGGGTTTCCTCTTTCGAGAAATCGAGGAACGCGAGCGTCCCTCCCGGCTTCACGACGCGGCGGAATTCGGCAAGAGCCTCGGACAAATCAGGAGCATTTCGAATCGCATAGCTACCAGTGAGGACATCGGCCGAATCGTCTTCCAGCGGAAGCCGGCACATGTCCGCACATTCAAATCGGACGTAGTTGCTTTCATTTCGCTGATTCGCGATATCAATCATCTCCTGCGTCAGGTCCATCCCGATGAACTCCCCTTCCCCGTAACGATCCGCGAGAAGAAAAGTAACATCCCCGGTCCCACAGGCGATATCAGCGCAAACAGGATGGCTCACCTCAGGAAGAGCCGCGACAAGAGTCCTTTTCCATCCCGCATCCTGACCGAAAGACAAAGCCCGTGTCGCAAAATCATAGCGTGATGCAGATTCGGCGAAGTGCTTTTCGTTAAAGAGCCTTTTCCCTTCGCTCGTTTCGATATGATCGCGGGCCTTAAGATTAAAGCGTGGTTTCATTCTGAAATTTCTTTCTTCAGGTGACAGGGCGCCGCGAGACGCAGGAAGGCGGGTAACACAAGAAGATCACAGGCAAGAGCAAACCACATCGTCAATCCAGCAAGCAAGGCGAAAAAGATCGTTGGCTGAAAGCTCCCGAAGATAGCGACCCAGAATCCAGCCGAGAGAGCCATCGTTGTTGAAAGGAGGACAAAGCCCGTAGACCGGGTCGTTTTCCGAATCGCGGCTGCCCGTCCCGCATGACCTGCTTGACGGTAGGCTGAAAGATAGTGAATCGTGTCGTCCACCGCGATGCCGATGACGACGCTGGCGATCATTGCCGTCCCGGTGCTCATCGCGATCCCTGAAAATCCCATCACCGCCGCAGTCAGCAACAAAGGCACAACGTTGGGAATGATGGCGAGAAGCGTGTAAATCACTGAACGAAAGACCACTCCAATCGCAATCAGGATGAGAGTGATCGCGACGAGGAAACTCTTGAGCTGCGATGCGACGAGCTGATTCGATTCCACAATGACGCGGTAGAACCCACCCACGAGCCCGACCTCAAAGCCTTCGCCGAGCTTGGTGTCCGCGGTTTCACGAATTGAGGACACCAGGTTCGAACCTTCGAGTGTCCCGATCGAATCAGTAAAGACCGTGATCCTCGTTTTGATAAGGTCATCGCTGAGATAGCATGGTGATTCTAACTCTTCTGCAACATCACGGAGAGACACCGCGCCCCCGATCATTGCGGACACCTCACTTGGCACGATGTCGGTGAAGCCGAAGACCTGGCGAACATGCTCAAGTTCCCTCAGTGCTTCCTCGAACTCGATGAGCTCTTCAAGCGATTCAAGCGGTTCGCCATCGAGACTCTTCAGGAATAGCTCAATTTTCGAGGTCCCGGCAAGATACTTATCGATGAACAGGGTGTCCTGCACCAGAGGATGATCATCACCAAGAAAATTGAGAAGATCCGTATCCGTTTCGATACGTTTCATCCCCATGAACCCGACCACGGCGATGAGGAGCGCGACAAGAATGATCTTCACGGGATGATTCACAGTCAGACCGGCAATCGTATCGAGAACACGATGAGCTTCCGCCGCATGATGAGGAGACTCATCGGGTTTAGTGACTGGCGGCTTCAGAAATGACAACCCCACGGCGATACCGACCACCCCGAGGAAATAGGAAATCAACACCCCGAGAGCGGCAAACATGCCGAAAAGCCGCACCGCAGGGGTCTCGCTAAAGAGCAGGCTGAGGAATCCTACCGCCGTGGTGAGTGAGGCAAAGAGGCACGGACGATAGAGATTTTTAACCGCCGCGAGAACACGCTTCTGTTTATCTGTTTCCGCTTCATGGAGCCAGTCGAGATAGATATGGATCGTCGTCGCGACCGAGAGTGTCATAATTACCGGCGGCAGCAGCGAGGTGATCATGTTCAGGCAATGACCGCAAAGGGAATAAATTCCCAGCGTCCAGCAAATCGTGATCACCGACACGAGAAGAGGAAAAAGCATTCCGGAGAACCGACGTGTCACGAAGAGTAAAACAAGTCCGAGAACGAGAAGTGAAAGCGGAGCGAAAACCCGCTGGTCCCTCCGGACAAGAATACCGACTTCGTATTTCTGAATTGGCAGGCCGGTCGCCGCAACACGAATTCCGTCCTTCGATTCGTCCGCCGCGATGGTTTCAATTTCTTCAATCAACGCACTCAGCTTCTGACCTTCGTCAGAAAACTTTTCTACAATGAGACGAATCCCGGTCATCTTTCCGTCTTCCGAAAGCAACAGCCCGCGCTGGCTCTCGGGAATCTCAAAATCAAAATCGACGGCGCTGATGACCTGTTCGACACCATCCAAAGATCCCAGCGTCGCGACGATCTCCGTGACGCGCGCGCGACCCGCCTCGTCCACGAGACCTTCATCGTAGATCCCCACGAGAATAGAATCCCCTTCGTCAAAGGTATCCCGAAAATCAGCTTCAAGCGCCTTCTGGACTGGGTTGTCCGCGTCCATAGAGCGGTTGTCCCGGTCCACGTCCAACTGAAGACAGTGATACCCGAAGAAGAGCGTCAGCCCTCCAATCAAAATCAAAAACGGCCCGCGGCCCCGATCAAGCAAGTACTGCATCAAAGACGCCTGTTTCGATGGTCAAGCCCGGTCCGAATGCCATCGCGCATACCGTATCACCGTCTTTGGTCGACTCATCAGCAAGAACTGATGCAAGGACGAAAAGAACGGTCGCACTGCTCATGTTTCCATAATTGGAAAGGATCTCTCGAGAAGCTTTGATCTGGTCCGCTGTCAATTCGAGGCTGGTTTCGATCTTGTCGAGAATAGCGCGCCCGCCGGGGTGCACCGCCCATCGTGTAATGTCGTCGGCAGTGAGCCTCGATTCGGAAAAGACCTCTTCAATGAGTCCTTTAATCCCCGCCCCAATGATGCGGGCGACGTACTTGGAGAGAACGATGTTAAATCCGTGATCTCCAATATCCCAGGCCATGTCTTCGATGCCTTCACGGGCGAGGTTGCAGGCGAACTGATTCACCTTGTAAGCGCGCTGTCCGGCAGCGGGGGGACGCGATGAAACCAGGGCCGCCGCCGCTCCATCCGCAAACACCGAGTTCGCGACGATAGAATCGAGATCATCTTTGTTCTGGAGATGAATCGAACATAACTCAAGACAGACCACGAGCACCGTGGCTGAATCGTCCAGATCACAAAACTGGGACGCCATCTTCAGCGCGGGAAATGCCGCGTAGCAGCCCATGAAACCGAGATGATATCGCTGCACCTTTGGTGAAAGATCCAACGCGTCGATGACGAGTAGGTCAGGCCCCGGATTGAAAAATCCCGTGCAGGAAACGGTGATGACATGAGTGATATCTGACGCCTCAATCCCCTGACAATTTGCCACCGTATTGCGGGCTATTTCCGGGATCAATCTTTTCGCCTCCCTCACATAGACATCATTCCGCTCTCCGGTAGTGGGCTCTTTCGCCGATCCATCCGCTGTGACAAACAGACCGGGACCATTCCTGCCCTCAAGGAAATCAGGGACAACACTGTGACGTTTTTTGATCCCTGATTCCCCGTAGACCTTCCTGATGTAACGCCGCGTGCGGTCGCTTTCAGTACGGGAGCTCAGGATTTCGCTGGCTAGTTCCTGAGGGTAGCTGATTTCAGGAACGAGGGTTTCAAGGTGACGGAGGTAGGCCAAAATAGAGGGTGGAGGGCAAAAGTTAAATAAAGTCGCAAGCTCCAACCCAACTCAAAAACCGCCCCGGGAGCGAAAACGCCATCGAAGTGGAGAAAGAATCGTCCAGTGCGGAGCGAATCGTACCGGGTAGAAAAGTGGAAGCAAGAGTGGGAACAAGGATACGTCTGCCGGCATTTCTGAAGAGTGAAGCGGTTAGACGAGTGAACCCGCGAAAAGGACGACTCATGATCTCTGCTTTTCTGGCGTACTCGCGGAAGGCGTCATCTTCGCTCCAACCGTCTTTGATAATCGAGAGAAGTGTCGCGGAAGCGAGTTCCGCCATGAGAATTCCGTGTGTCATGCCCATGCCCGCTACCGGATCGAGCGTCTCTGCGGCATCTCCTACGAGGAGGGCTGAGTCTTGAAAAAAGGGACGTTTAGTGGAGCTGACCGGCCCTACCTGGAGCGGTTCGGCCATGGGAGCGCCGACGAAACCGATTTTCAGGCATGCTTCCGCGAGGAGTTCGCCGCGCACCTGCATGTTCTGAAGTGACTTCACCTGCTTCCGCGCTGAGAGAAAGGTCACATTCAAGCGGGATTGGCTAACGGGCGTGCAGTTAATTTCAAACCCGTCTTTAAGAAGCACGACCACTTCATCGGGTGGCCGGAGATACTCTCCTTCAAGAATAAAGCTGATCCCCCAGAGCGGAGCATTCCTGCGAACTTTCGGAATCCCGAGCTTTCCCGCCGCCGGAGAATGCGCCCCATCTGCAAGAACGAGAAATCGCGAGTGCATCTCTTCCCCGTCAGAAAAATGGACCGAATAGCCCGAATCAATACGGGTGATAGAAGTGATGTTCGACTCAAAACGGGTTGTCACCGAAGGTTGCTCAGAGGCCTTTTCGATCAGGTGCGTGTCGAGATGATATCGCTCAATCCCCACTCCTTTAAGCGAACGATCACGCGTCGGGGCGAAGGGAACATTGCTAGTGCCTGTATCAACTCGGTATTGGTAATAAGGAACACCGGCGGAAAGCGTTTTCTTCGCCTGGAGCCCCATCCGCTCAAGGGCATCAATACCGATATTCGACAATCCCTCTCCACAGGCCTTGCGGCGGGGAAAGCTGTTTTTGTCGATCATAACCACCTCGACTGCCTCCATCCCGAGACAGGCGCCAAGAGAGGCCCCTGAAATGGAAGCTCCAAGAATGGCGACATCAAAAAGTTTCATAGATACGCAGCTGAAACGTGAGACCCCCGGGAAAGGATAGATATTTTTCACCCCGCCCGAAACGGTCCCTGAAAGAGGCTTTGATGAAACATAGCCTTGAAACCAGTTAAGATAAACTAACAAAAAATCAGGATCTCGGGAACATGCCATGATCAAACCGCCAAAAGCGAAATGGAAACCTCCCCGCGCTTCAACCCTGTTGCCCCTGTCATCCAAGCCTGTTAAGTTCGCAGACTGCTTCTCCACTCAACATGTCTCTCACACTCAATTTCCGTAAAGCAAAGCTCTCCGCGATGTCTCTCGCCAAGGTGGGCAACCCGATGCGCAATGAACCTTTTCAAACCTCGCAGACGCTTTGCCAGTTTAAGGATGAAGAGGCGGAGTTACTGACCCACTGCTTTCTTAAATCGTTCAAATCATTGGAGTTAAACCAACTGGCGCATCACGACTCCGTCGAAAAGAACGACCTCTTCGCCTATGCGACCGCCATTTTTGAGGACAACAATTCGCTGCTGGAAGAGGGCGCGAAGATCGCGAAGCACCTCCATGCCCGCTCGAATCATCCGAACATTAAGTCGGGCGATCTCTGTGTTGCCCTGATCAATAATATCGGAGTCGGGGGCGAAGCGACTCAGGCGATCAGCATCGTGAAGTCAGAGAGCAAGGTTCCGTTTCTCCAAATTTCCGAGCGTGACGGTGATCTCGTCCTCACGACGGAGCAGGGCATTTACCCCGACAAGATCGACAAAGGATGTCTCATCATCAACCACGGCAAAGCGGACGGTTACACGGTCTACCTCTTCGACAAAGCGAGTGGCGGCACCAACTTCTGGGTTCGTGAATTTGTCGGAGCGAAGCCGGTCAAAAACGACGACTTCCTGACACGTCGCTACTCAGAACTCTGCGTCGCCTTCGCCGAGAAGGGCCTCCCCGAGGAGACCCCGCAGGAAGATCGCATGGCCGTCGCGAGCAAGGCGATGAACTATTTGAACGAAACCGAAGAGTTTGATCTCGATGAATTTGAGTCAAAAGCCCTGAGCAAACCGGAGCAGGTCGAGCAGTTCAAAACCTTCAAGCAGGAGTTCGAAGAGGAACGCGGCGAACCGCTCAAGAAATCGTTCACGGTTTCGAAGAAGGAAGCGGAAAAGGCGGGTAACCGGCTCAAATCAAGGCTCAAACTTGATGTCGGTGTCACCATGCAGTTCGGTCCTGGTTTCATCCACGAAGCAGATCGTTTTTTTGAGCGGGGATTCGACGATGATAAAGGGATGTCTTTTGTGAAGGTCTATTTCCACAAAGAGGTTTAGCCCGCATATTTTATACTTCGAGAGCATTCCACAGCTACTGGGTTTCCAAGTCATCAACGTGCGTCTCGGGTAAGTGGCTGGTCGGTCACCCGAGGTTATCAATATCGATCATGGGAGCCCGCGTCAGCATTTACGGCAAGGAGCGCTGGATGGACAATGTAAATATCGAGAGGCTCTAGCGGAATCTGAAGCATAAGGAGTTGCAGTATGGGGCTACGATATAGTGGAGAACGTCACTGACAGGATTGAGAATTAGATGACAATTTCAACCATCATCGTAGGTGTCAATCACTGGATCACGAAGTGGGTTGGAGTCACGATCGACCCGAGTCACCGGGAAAGGATGGAAAGTCACTAACTGAACATGAATTTCTGCGGCAGGGATATAGGCTAGGGCGGCCTAAAGAGGCCTTCGCCTTTCCCGCTCCCACCGGAAGATGAAACTCATCCAGCGCCGAGCCTATGGCTTTAAGAATTTTGAAAACTACCGCTTGAGAGTCCTCGCAGAATGCGGTTAAAAACTAAACTGTCCCCAATCTTTGGTGGAGACCCGGAGAACCGGAGGCCCGAAAAAAGGCGAGGGCGGGAATCGAACCCGCGATAGAGCTTTTGCAGAGCCCGGCCTTACCACTTGGCTACCTCGCCGTCACTTTTAAGCCCCGAAATGAGGCAGGGCGGTATTTAAAGGGCAATCGCTCGTGCTGTCAATCGGTTAGAATGACCTCAGATCAATCAAATCCGGGGATCCCAGCCTTGATTTTAATCTTACTCGTGATCTTTCCTCGCTAAAGCCCCGCGGAGATGAAGATCAGGAGCTTCTAAATGATCATCCCCGCCGCAACGGTCTCATTACTCTGCAAATCAATGAGAATAAAACTGCCGGTCTGACGGTTTTTCCGATAGGAATCGTAGAGCAGCGGTGCGGAGGTCCGGAGGGTGATCCTACCGATCTCGTTCAGGCCGAAGGAGCTGGTGTCTTCGATCTTGTGCAGCGTATTGATGTCCACTTTGTATTTCACTTCCTGAACAAGCGCCTTCACTTCTTTCGTGGTGTGACGCAGATAATATTTCCCGCGCGGCTGAAGCTGCACATTGTCGGAAAACCAGCAGACCATCGCTTCGATCTCCTGGCCTTTTTGAGGCGGATTGTTCGGCTTCGTGATCATGTCGCCGCGGCTGATGTCGATCTCGTCCTCCAGCGTCATGGTACAGGAGAGCGGCGCAAAGGCCTCCTGCTGCGGGCCGTCGAGTGACTCGATTGCCTTGATTTTGGTGGTGAAGCCGGATGGCTGAACCACGACTTCGTCGCCCGGCTTAAAGACACCGCCGGCGACTCGTCCGGCGTAGCCGCGGAAGTCGTGGTGCTCATCGGAATGAGGACGAACGACCCACTGAACAGGGAAACGGGCATCGACGTGATTTTGATCAGAGCCGATGTAAACCGTCTCAAGTTGATAGAGCATCGTCGGTCCCTGATACCATGGCATCTTCTCCGACTTGTCGACGACGTTATCGCCATGAAGTGCGCTGATCGGGATCGCGGTCATGTCGACGATGTTGTTGAGACGGGATGCGAACTTTTTGAAGTCCTCGGTGATCTCATGAAAACGCTCTTCGCTGTAATCGACGAGGTCCATTTTGTTCACCGCAAGGATGACATGACGGATGCGAAGAAGATCGGCGATGAAGGCGTGGCGGCAGGTTTGCTCGATAACCCCGGTCCGTGCATCGACAAGGATGATGGCAAGGTTTGCGGTCGAGGCACCGGTGACCATGTTCCGCGTGTATTGAATGTGCCCCGGGGTGTCGGCAATGATGAACTTCCGCTTCGGCGTCGCAAAATAGCGGTAGGCGACATCGATCGTGATCCCCTGCTCCCGCTCGGCACGGAGGCCGTCGGTGAGTAAAGCGAGATTCACATGCTCGTCGCCCCGCTTTTTCGAGGTCGCTTCGACGGCGTCCATCTGATCGTCGAATGTATTTTTGGAATCGTAAAGGAGGCGACCGATCAAGGTCGATTTTCCATCATCAACACTACCAGCCGTTGTAAAACGGAGCAGGTCCATGTCGAGATAACCTTCGTCGTAGGGGACTTCGTGTGACATTGGGAAAGGAGGAAAGAATTAAAAGAATAAAGCAGGTAAGAATAGTGAGGTCGCAGAGGTCTAGAAATAGCCCTCTTTTTTTCGGTCCTCCATTGCAGTTTCGGAGCGACGATCGTCGGCGCGGGTACCGCGTTCGGTCTGGCGGGCGGTGGCGACTTCCTGGATGATCGCATCCATGTCGGAAGCGTCCGAGTAAACGGCGCCGGTGCAGGTCATGTCGCCGATAGTGCGGAATCGGACGGTGGCGTTCTTCTCGACTTCCTCGCCAGCCTGCGGAATGACAACGTCAGAAATCGCGAGCATGGACCCGCTGCGGTGCACGACGTCGCGCTGGTGAGTAAAATAGAGATTCGGCAGCGGGATCTCTTCCGCTTTGATGTATTGCCAGACATCCATCTCGGTCCAGTTCGAGAGCGGGAAAACGCGAAAGTGTTCGCCGTGATGCTTACGTCCGTTGAAGATATTCCAGAGCTCAGGGCGCTGGTTCTTCGGGTCCCACTGCCCGAAGTCATCGCGGTGGGAAAAGAAACGCTCTTTGGCGCGGGCCTTCTCTTCGTCACGGCGACCACCGCCAAGACAGGCGTCATACTGGTTTTTCTCAATCGTGTCTAACAAAGTCACCGTTTGCAGGGCATTCCGGCTTGCGAAGGGGCCTTTTTCCTCCTGAACTTCGCCTCGATCAATCGAGTCCTGAACAAGTCCGACGACAAGTTCAGCGCCGATCTCTTTCGCGTAATCATCACGATACTGAATCGTTTCGTCGAAGTTGTGACCGGTATCGACGTGAACAAGGGGAAAAGGAATTCTCGCGGGGTAAAAAGCTTTCCGGGCAAGATGCGCCATGACGATAGAGTCTTTTCCGCCGGAGAAAAGAAGCGCCGGCTTTTCAAATTGGGCCGCGGTTTCACGAAGAATGAAGATCGCTTCAGACTCGAGCTGAGCGAGGTGGTTGACCCGATAGGAGGTTCTTTCTGTTTCCATGATAAATTGTTAGTCTTTCGACAAGGTTGATTTGGCAGCGACAGCGGCTCGCAATTGAGCGAGGCATTCGTCTTCGCTGTGAGCCTCAGTGTCAATGATGAGGTCGGCCTGATCAGGCTCTTCGAAACCGGAATCTTTTCCCGTGAATTGCTTCACCTCGCCTGCTTCGACCTTGGCATAAAGACCTTTGGGATCGCGTTGAGCACAGGTTTCGTAGGAGGCTTTCACATAAACTTCAAGCAGGTCAGCATCGCCGAGAACTTCGCGCGCCAATTTCCGCAGCTCGTTGTTTGGCGTGATGAATGAGGCGATGGTGATAATCCCCGATTCGACAAAAAGCTTCGCGACCTCTGAGACACGGCGAATGTTTTCATTCCGGTCTTCATCAGAGAAACCCAGGTTCTGGTTGAGCCCGGACCGGATGTTGTCGCCATCGAGCACTTTCACGAGGCGACCCTCAGCATGCAACTGACGCTCGAGGAGATTTGCGAGCGTGCTCTTTCCCGAGCCGCTCAGTCCATACATCCAGACGACCATGCCACGCTGCGAGAGAAGCGCCTCCTTCGCCTCGCGGGGAAGCATTTTGTCGAAGACAGGGTAGATGTGATCGAGATTTGAACTCATGGCGGGAATTTGCACTCGAAAACTAAATTACAAAATCCATGTCTTCATGGAGTCCACACTCGCGCTTTAGACCGAAGAACCGGGTTTCCTCGACGGTCATGCCTTCGGTGAGCTTTTTCGAGGTGTGCCAATCTCCAATTGAAACATAGCCTTCGTCCCAGAGGGGATGATAAGGAAGGTCGTTTGAGGTCAGATATTCGCCGATCTGCATGTCGGTCCAATCGATAATGGGATGCACTTTGAGGAGGCCCTTCTGACCGGCGACGACGGGAATGTTGCCGCGTGAGCTGCTCTGTTGGCGGCGAATCCCGGCGATGGTGGCCTGAATTCCAAGTTCCTTTTGAGCTCTATTCATCGGCTCAACCTTGTTCAGCTGGTTATACTTCTCGATTCCTTCGATTCCACCTTCCCAAAGCTTGCCCCATTTTGCCTCCTGCCAGGCGGGAGAATAGTCACTGCGATAGACCTTCAAATTGAGATTCAAACGCTCCCTGAGGCTGTCGATAAAATGATAGGTCTCAGCAAAGAGGTAGCCAGTATCGACGAGAATCACGGGAATATCAGGCCGTTGACTCGTCACCATGTGCAGGAGAACCGCAGATTGTGCTCCAAAACTGGAACTCAGAGCAATGGAGCCTCCAAAATGTTCAAGCCCCCAGGCCACGCGATTCTCAGCGGTGGCGCTCTCGAGACGAGCCGCCTCCGCCGCGAGATCTGCGATCCCGGCTCTGGAAGCCAGCTCGCTGACCGACGGCCCGGATTCCTCCAGCTCTGTTGTGGGTGTAGTCATGTTATTTTACCTATTCTTGATAGGATTGGTCAACTTTAGACGAGCAGAACAAACACTCCTTGCGGTTTTCCGTCAAGTTTTTTGGCTGCGCGGAGATTGAAGAGTGGCGATATGCCTCTAGATTCCACGCCGATCCGTAGTTGACTGAGAATCCACAGCCATCACTTTTCGTCTCGAAACCAAATTCATTTAGCAAACCTACTATCATGTCAGTACTCGTCGGAAAATCCGCCCCCTCATTCAACGCGAACGCCGTGGTCAACGGTCAGGTCGTTGATAATTTCTCTCTCGATCAGTATCATGGGTCAAAATATGTGATCCTCTTTTTCTACCCGAAAGATTTCACTTTTGTCTGCCCAACCGAGCTTCACGCCTTTCAAGACAGCCTTGCTGAGTTTGAAAGCCGCAATGTCGCCATCGTCGGGTGTTCGACTGACACTGAGATGTCCCATTGGGGATGGCTTCAGGTTCCCCGTGCTAAAGGTGGGATCGAAGGGGTGACTTACCCTCTCGTTGCCGACACGAACAAGACGATTTCCGCAGACTACGATGTCCTCGTGGGCGACTACGCGATCGACGAATTCGGCGAGCTGATCGTCGAGGGAGAACTCATCGCTTACCGTGGTCTTTTCCTGATCGATAAGGACGGCATCGTCCAGCACCAGCTCGTGAACAATCTTCCACTAGGTCGCTCAATCAAAGAAGCGCTTCGCATGGTCGATGCCCTCCAGCATTTCGAAGAGAACGGCGAAGTCTGCCCAATGGACTGGGAAAAAGGCTCCGAAGCGATGAGCGCAACTCACGAGAGCACGGCGGCTTACCTCGCGAAAGGCTGATACCAAATCAGAACCAAATTTCGAAGATGGCGCGGGAGGGAAACCTCCCGCGCCATTTTTTTGCCTTCTTGATCTTCCCTATTCTCCCGTCGCCCCGGCGGATAAAGGGAAAGGCTTCAGAGAATAAAGAGAAGTCTAAGGCGGTGGATCCGCATTGGCGTCTGATTGATCGGGGAGAAGCAACATCAAGCTAACATCCAGGATCAAGAAACGGTGTGCGGCACTTCGATCTCACCTCGCAGAAAGGTCACGGCGCTGCCACTGAGCGCGACACGGCTGCCGACTACTTCGCAGCCTACCTGTCCGCCCCGGAGAGAAATCTGCAAAGCTCTCAATTTCCTGCGCCCGAGCTCTCCACTCCAATACGGAGCCATGGTTGTGTGGGCCGAACCGGTCACGGGATCTTCATCGATCCCGTATTTCGGAAAGAAACAGCGGGAGACAAAATCGCAATTATCCGCCGCATCGGCTCGCGCGGTGACGATCACACCGCGGGCATCGAGCTCCGCGAGACGACGAAAATCCGGGGTCAGCGCGCGAACCTCGCCTTCATTTGCGACTACGGCGAGGAAGTCATCCTTTCCCCGGTAAAGCTCAACCACGGAAATTCCGAGCGCGGACGAAACCTGATCGTCTGAGACGACTGATATTTCATCGACGGGGCAATCCATGCGATATCCCCCGGAAACGTTCTCAACCTTCAAAACACCACTCCTCGTTTCAAAAACGATCTCCTCCCCCGCAGTTCCGAGTTCGCTGAAAATCACATGCGCCGCCGCGAGTGTGGCATGGCCACAAAGATCGACCTCGAAGACGGGGGTGAACCACCGCAGGTCGAAGCCCGACTCCGTCCGAACGAAAAATGCGGTCTCGGAAAGCTGGTTCTCCATCGCGATTTTCTGCATGATCTCATCGGTCAACCAAGCGTCCAAGGGAACAATTGCTGCCGGATTTCCCGTGAAGACGGCATCGGCAAAAGCATCGACCTGGTAGATTGGAAGGCGGGTTAATCGTATGCTCATGGGGTGATGGGGAAATTTGACGTCAATGAGCGGCTCGCCTACCGTTGCGTTCGGGTTTGCCCTCTCTCCCGTTGACTATTGAAGACTCTCATTTCCAGTCAACTACTTCGGGTCACCGCGCTGCTCCTGGCGATCGGGCTTTTTGGCGTTGTCGCTCAGGAAAACACCGGTGTGGGGACTGACGAATCGAACGCCGCCCCGTGGACAGAAACCGACACCCGGCTTGCGAACCATTATCTGAAGCTGCTCCAGGGAGAGCCGTCATATGGGAAGGTGCTCAATCTGCTCTGGGAGCTTTACGAAAAAAAGGACCAGACCTCTCTCCTTCTTGATTACATTGGAAAGGCGGCCGCCTCGAAGGCCCTCGTCCCGACCCTGATCCACGCCCATCTCCTCCGGAAAAACGATCAAATCGACGGAGCCCGCGAGGCCTATGGAATGGTCCTCGATCTCGATCCGGCCAATCCTCACGCCCTCCGCGCCTCCGCTGAAATAGCCGACCTCCAGGAGCGCTCCAGCAGAGCTCTCTCGCTCTACACTCAGCTCGCCGAAGTCGTCCCCGTCACCGATGAGGAGGGAGTGGCGTTTCGCCTCCGCGCCGCCGCCCTTCACCGGATGCGGGATCAGTCGGCCGAGGCCCTTGCGATCTGGAAGTCTCTCCTCAACGCCTACCCTGGCAATGACTCTCTGCGAAACCAGATCGTGAGCCAGCTCCTAGAGGCCGGGGAAACCGATGCCGCTCTTGAGATTCTCACCTCGCTCGCTGAATCCGGATCTCCCCGCGAGCAGTTGGACGCGCTCCTTGAGCTCACGACTCTCTATGAATTCATCAGCGACTTCGACGGGGCCGTTACCTCGGCCACCCGCGGTCTCTCTCTTCTCCATTTTAAGAACCACGACTACGCCGCTCTCTTTTCGCAACTCGTCCAGATTCACGAGCGCTTCGAGCGGTTGCCTGATCTGGAAGCCACGCTCTCTGAACGGGTCGGGGATGAAAATCCAACTGAGCAATCACTCTTCGATCTCGCCGAGTTTTACCGTCTCACGGCCAGCCCCGAGGACGAGGAAAAGACGATCGCGAAGCTCGTCGCCCTGCTGCCGGCTGACCTCGATTACCGGCTGCGTCTTACCCGCATTCAGATGCGAAATGATCGCTACGAGGCAGCGGCAGCAACACTGGAAACCGCGCTGACCGATCAGGCATCGGTCCCGCTGCATTTGATCCTCCTCCGCGCCCAAATTGCTTTGAACGACGAGGACCGTGTTCTTGCACGTGAAATCGTCGAAGATTACCTCGAAGAACAAAGCCCCGATAAAGACGAAGTCGGGGAAATCGTTGCTTTTGCCCGGGAAAACTACCTCGATGAGCTGGTTGAGAAACTCCTTCGCGATTCCTTCGATGATGCGGTGGCGTCCGGCAATGGTGCCTCCGCCCCGGCAGAACTGGCGCGATTCCTGAACGAGCGGGGCCGGACTAATCAAGCGCTCGAAGCCCTCGATAATTTTGTCGAGGGAGCCGGCGAGAGCACGATCGAGCGGTCGCGGCGGCTCTACCAGGTCTCTATCGTGCTGCGGGAACTCGATGAGGTGTCCCGCGCCCTCGCCTTCCTCGAAGAAGCGATCGAGCTGACCCCCGAAAAGCAGGAGTATCTCACGATGCGGGCCGATCTCCTCGTTGAGTCGGGCCAAATTGAAGAGGCTATCGCCCTGCTCGAATCGCTCTGGCAAAAGGAGGAGGCCTACGAGAACCGCGGCGATCTCGATCAACGTCTCTTCAGTCTCATGCGCGGTCACTTTTCGACGGAACCGAAAATGACCGACGATAGCAGCGTTCTTCAAAACGGGAAAATCCAGAGTCTCGCCCAGTATCGACGACTCGCCGCTGCCGCTTCGCAGATCGGGCGTTCGGGGGACGAACCGCCGCCCGCCGAGCTTCTCGATTACTACGAAACGATCAAGACCAGCGCGAAGAGTATGCCGACCGCCCCGAACCGCTACCGGGCGGCGTGGTGGGCCATGAAGCTGCAAGACAATCAGGAATGCTACGAGCAACTCACGAAAGCCACGGCAGAAGCGGGCCAGCCGATTCTCGAAGTCGAAAAAATGCTTCTCGAACTCGCGATCCAGAACGAGCGCCCCACCCTCATGGTCAGGCACCTCACGACGCTGGCGGAAATCGATCCGGATAACGAAGACGAGTATCTCCAGAAACGGGCCGAGATGCGTTTCGAGCTTGGGTTTGAAGATGAAGCGATTCGGGAACTGAAGCGGATCGCGGCGAAGCCCGATGTCTCGCTCAACACGCTCAATACTCTTGCGAAAGTGTATCAACGTCAGGGCAGTTCCTCCCGCCAGGTCGAGGTTTGGGAAAAGGCCTACCGGGAGGCCAATGTCTTCGAAAAGAGACGCATCGTGAAGCAGCTCTCGACGACCCTGATCGAAACCGGCAATCCGGAAGGAGCCCTCGAAGCGCAACTCGCTCTCATCGAAAAGGAGACCGATGCCCTGCAGCGACGCAAACAACTCGACACGCAACTGACAACGGCCCGCTCCCATTTTCTCCTCGAATGGCTTCTCGGGAAGTATCGGGAACTCGCGCAACAGAGTCCCTTTGACCGCTTCTACCCCGAAGCGCTCGCCCGCATCCACCGCGCCGCCGGGAATGAGGTCGAAGCCTTCGAGGCGATGAAAAAAGCCTACTACATGTCGGGACAGGATGATGGCCTCCTCAACGAGCTCGGCGATCTCGCCGATCAACTCGGTGATCTCGATTCTGCGATCTACTATCGCCGCCAGCTTCTCGCGAGAGAAGATGGGGAGCAGCTCGAAAACTGGCTCACCCTCATCGACATGCTGGAAAAGGACCTTCGGGTGGGCGAAGCCGACCGCCTCCGTTCGCGACTCGAAAATCGATTCGGCCGCGATCCTGATTTTCTTACCGAACTCTCAGAGCACTATCTCGCCGACGGTCGCTGGGAAGCCGCTTCGCGAGCGCTTGCCAAGACCGTGGAACTCAAGAGTTGGGATCTCGACGCACGCCTTCAGCTTGGCCTCATCCTCGTAGATCGGGGAGAAAATGAGAAAGCCGCAGAGGTTTTCGAGTCGATTCTCGAAGAAACGTCAAAGGTGGAATACCCGCCCGGTTTTGAGGAAAGGACGCTGCCACTCCTTCGGGTCGCGACCCTGCCGAGAGAGGATCGTGATGCGCCCGGGGCCGAGCTTGACCCTTTTGTTTTCACCGTCGAATCCTATCCCTTCTTCCTCGGCGGCGAGATGCAGGACGACATTGCCGAAGCCCTCCAGGATCCCCATCCGGAATTTCAGCATCAGCCCTCCGCTCCCCATTTAATCCGGCTGCGCGCTCTTGAGGAAGCCGGCGCTCTTGCCTCCGCCCGGGGCCAAGGCGGTGAATGGCTTCGAAGCTGGCTCGACCCTTCAATTCCTTTGATCGATAGGCTCTGGGCAGCGCGACACGTCGGCAATCATCATGCCTTCGGCCTCCTTCTGAAAGAACTCGCCGAACCGGAAGGACACTACGAACTTTTCACGCGAGCCTATTGCCTCCTCCTCGCCGGCAGCACGAGTGATCTCCTCGCGTGGGTCGCCCCTGCTCCGAAGCAGGACGAAGGACAGCCGCCTCGCTCGTGGTATGTCACGATGGCAGGGCTGCTCCTCCTCAAAGATGCGCCGCTCGACCCGCTTCGGGATCAAGGTTTTGTTCTCGATTCCCTCTCGGCGCTGGAAACCCCCGGGACTGTCGCGACTCACCTTTTCTCGGAGTTACGAGAATCCGGTGACTATGAAACCGCCTACCAAATCGGGCGAGGCTTTGCCGAAGAAACCCTCGCTGAACACGGGAGCTTTCTTGTCGCGCTTTCTCAGGTCGCGGGCTGGTCCGGGCACCCCGAGGCCCGCGAGCGCTTCCTCGATCAATCGCTCGGCACGATGCGGGCCCGCTCCGGCTCGGGGGCTTCCGGCTCCTTCCTCCTCGCTTTAACCGAGAAGCTAAGTCTTCTCGATGATGACGCGGCAAGGAGAGAACTCCTTCGAGCGCTGGAGCAGCAGCCTGATCCCGGGGGACTCATGACGCCGTCCGACGAGCTGGAACGCGAAACGTTGATCGAGCTCGCGGGGCGCGACTTTGATGAGGCGACCGATGCGATTGGCCGCCTCGTGCAGCGGCAGCTCGATGTGATTCGCCCCTCTCATCCGGACCCCGATCAGGTGCGTCACAACCAAAGCCAAAGCTGGCAACTAATGCGGCAGGTTCTCGAATTTTATACCGAGCGAATCCCGATTCGAGAAGACAACCGGAACGCGGTCCTTGCCGCCTTCCATGGTAATCACCGCACTGTCCCCACCGATGAAACCGTCATCGCTGAGTTCGAGCAATTTGAGATCGACCGGAAATTACTGGGATTCGAATGGCTCGGTTTTCGGGAAAGGGAGGCGCTCATCGATGAAATGCATCGGCTCTTTCTGGAACCGGATAGCGGACTGGAACTCGCCCGCGCGCTCGGCAATCGCGGATTCCATCGCGAAGCGATTCCCGTCTACCTCATCGAGGCAATGAGGCTGACTCGAGATTACGCACCACTCCAGGGGGTCTTCGAATCATGCCTCGAAGCACTCGAGCCGGAGCCGGCCCTGAAAGTCATCAATCAGATCAATGCCCGCGAGTTTCCCGCCCCTCCGGGTCTTACCGCTGAATATCTCGCGGAACAGCACGCCGTTTTCCTGCTCATGAACCGTGACCTGGAGCGACTCATTTCGCTGGGGCGCGCCCCGACTGGTGCCAAGGGTGCACCACCCGTTTCAAGCCGCTCGCATTTGCCCTATCAGGCGGCGCTCGTCGAAGCCTACCGACTCATGGGGCATGACGATGCGCTCCTCCGTCTCTTGACCCATTTCCGCAACGAAGCATCAATCACCACCCCGCAACTCCTTCTCGGGGCAAGCGTTCTTGAATCGCAGAACCGACCCGTGGAAGCCCTTGAGTGGATCGATGCCATGCAGCGCGACGGTTCCGAACCCAGCTATGACCGGAAAGCGCTTCTTCGCTCCGCCGAACTCCACGAAAAACTGGGATGGAAAGATCCCGCCGCCGTTGTCACTCTCGCCCGCGAGAGTCTCGAAAATCATCCCGTCTCGCTGACGAGAACCCTCGCCGAAGCAACCTTTCGCGCCGGTGCCACGGAAGAAGCCCTCGGGATTCTGACATTGCTCCGTCGCCACACTTCAAATCGCGTCCACCGCGCTGCGATTTCCTCCCAACTCATCTGGCTGAAAACGGAACTCGGCCTGAGCCCGAAGGAACTGGCGGCAGAATGGGAATCCTACTTTCAAGACTTCGAATATGAAATCGATGAGAAGGAAATCGATGACTCGCTCCCCTGGTCGAACGCTGCTCACTTTGTCGAATGGATCGTCAGACAGGAGATCGCGACGAATGAGTGGGCCACTCTTTTTGAGACCGTTCCCACGAGTGAGACTTCGACGTGGCTCAGAGAGTTGCTCCGTGCCTACTTCGGCGGAGACTTCGAGAGTGACACCGTAGCCCTGCTCACGGATGCACCCGACCTGATTCGTGACCGGATCCTCGAAACCCTGCCTGCCTTTGGTGAGAGAGGGATCACCGTTGCAAAGACTTGGGTCGATGCCTCCACTTTCGCGGGGACGAAATTCTTTCCGCACGAACCGGTTCGACAGATCCTGTTCTTTCATCGCATCGGAGACCGCGACCGAATTCTCGAGGTGCATCAAACGCTGATGCGTGAGGCGCAGTCGGACCTTTTCCATCAGGCCGGACTGGATTCCTGGTTCCCCACTTTGAGCACGCGCTATCGCCTCCCCGGCCTTTTCGCCCGACTTGGAGAACGTGATCTCGCCGCCCGTCTCTTTGCCCGTTACCACGATGTCGCCGCCAGCTACCACTGGAACCACCAGGCATTCCTCGAAGATTATGTGTCATTCTTAATCGAAGAAAGACAGTTCGAAGTGGCTGAGTCCGTCATGAAACGGGTCGTGCAAAAAACGATCCAGGTTGATCTCCGCCTCATGATGAAACTTTACCACGAATGGGGGAAATTGGACGAATGGGAAGGACGCCTCGCCGGGGTCAACCTTAGCACGGGGCGCCTCGCCCTCCTCCGGGATTGGCGCAATGCTCTTGCCGAAGGGCGGGAAATGGTAGAATATACCAACTCATGGTAACCCCCCGTCATCCCCTCGCGAGCATCGCGATGAGAATTCTCTTCGCTGCTGCGGTCCTCTTTCTATTCTGTCAGTGCACGACACGCACTGTCACTGTTAAGAAGTCTACGGTGAGCTTTGCGGACGACAACGACGAGGATGAGATGCGGTCAAAATTTGCTGAGAAGGGATTTTCCATTGGGGAAGACGGTTCAATTGTTGCTGATAATCCCGATCTATATTCTGGAAGAACGCCAAAAGGCTTCAAAGGAGAGGTGGGGAATAAAATGGCTAAACTTGGGGAGAAGAATCAATCTCTGAAGGAATTCGATACGCCAGAGTATCTTAGGGTTCAGGATTTTCGAAGCACACGAAACCCGACTAAGTTTGAACGTACTGCCCCAGAATCCGATTCTCAATTCGACATGAGTCGCCAAGTTTTCAAAGCTGAAACTGAGGATTCTAGCCAGTTCAAAAAATTTGCTGAAAAAATCATGGGCATTCCGACGAAGGAGTCACGGTTTGCACGTAAAAGTTTTGGTGACAACGCCGTGACTAACGCGGCCGTCGCGGAGGGCGTGGGTCAACAGGCTGGTTATCACGCCAATTCCGACATGTCAGTGGATGACGTTAAAAAAATGTTGAGCCCTGGAGTTTATGCAGGACGCCGGGGTCTGTAAGAGATTTCCCGCTACATGCGCTTGCCTTTTGCAGGGTTTGAACGAGCGGTGATCGCCCCGGAACAATGTGCCACTTCCTAACCATCAGGCATCCCCGGAAGACGGTTCCAGATGTTCTAAATTAACTTCGCCGCGACATTCACTTTACGGAGCATCGAAATCAATCTCTTACTGTCCATGCGCCTTCGATTGGGTGTCAACCGCAGTGACGTCGTGAGGTTGCTCTTGCGACTTCTACCGTTTCTTAAGTGATTTCCAGAAAGATGAACCAAACTGTTTAAGAAATATTGCAAGAAGGGCTGGTCTGATGAGAAGATTCAGAGAGCGATTGAGAGCCGCCCGAAGGCCCTGGCTCGCCCGTCAGGGTTGCGGAATGAAATTCTCAATTTAGTTACCGAGCTCGCTCGGGATTTTGGAGAGCTTCGGCTTCTTTTGCATTAGTATTCGGGGAACCCTCAAACTGAGAATTTCAGCGCGAGCGATCTCGGAAGCGTTTAATTAGGGGGCTTCCAACGGAACACGGCGATGCTCAAGGCAGAGACTACACTAAAGATAATACAATTCGGAAAAAACGGTGGCGGAGAACCGGCTGCCCGCTCCGAGTTAAGTTGACCCTATTCACTCACCCATTTAACCCTGTTGCGAAATTGTGCTGCCAGGATCCGTTGCCAGACGTCAGGCGATAGTCACGATTTCCACTCTCTCCAACTTTTGTATGTCCACTTTTTGGGAAACGGTCACTATTCCGCTCGGCGAAACGCGCCACTGGCAAATCAGTCTCCTCGACCTTTGGGTTCAGCGGCGCGAGGGAGAGTGGAGAGTCTGGCATAAAATCAAGCAGGGCGCGGAATTCGAAGATCGATATTCCCTCGCTGAAATCAGCGCGGAGCCGGAAGAGTCGGGCCACATCAGATATGCATTCGACGACGACCAAACCGACCTCAGAATTGAGCCCCGTTTCCCGGATCGGCCGATTATCTCCTACCCCGGCTCCCCGGTCATCGTCCCCCCTCAATGCGAGGCCAGTTTCGTCTGCGGAATCCCCCTCGGAATCGAATTAATTGCCGGATCAGGAGCCTCCTCCATCCCTCTCACGACTCTCCCCCTCCGCCGTCTTTCCAAGACCTGGTTCGGATCACCCCAGGAGGGAGAGGCCTGCTATTCATCCTCGACCGAAGCCGTTCGCGACTTTCGTGAAATCGCCGCGAACAAATACCGGGCACTATGCCCTCTCAAAGTCACTAACAAGACTAACAGCCCACTCCCCATTGAGCGCATCTGCATTCACGTCGAACATCTCCAATTACTCAACGGCCGCGAAAACCTATGGACGAATGAGGTCTACGTAAAAAAGGAGTCCGTTTACGAAACAAGTCAGGTCTCCTATGGTTCAGGCGCTCCCTCAGTGGATCCCGACGCGACGATGAAACTGAGCCCCCGCGTTGTCCCTCCCCACAGCCGTCTATTTTTGAAAACCTTTAATCAACTGAAGACCGCTCTGGGGAGCAGCTAGAAAGCGGAATTCAAATTTGCCATGTCAGTGAACCAAACCGTGTTGGAGAACCTTGATCCTCTCGTGCAGCTCGTCATGAGCTGGTCAGGCCCTGTGATCGCGAGCCTTGTCGCCATCCTCGTCGGCCTTGTCATCAGCATGGTCCTGCGGGCCGCCATTCGCCCCTGGAGCCGAAAGCTTTCGCCCCAGGCGCTCCTCGTAATTCGGAAGGCAATCACCTACACCGTGACTGCGATTGTCATTATTACAATTCTTCAGCAGTTCGGCTTCAAACTGACGGCTCTCCTCGGCGCCGCGGGAATTGCAGGCATCGCAATCGGTTTTGCTGCGCAAACCAGTCTCTCCAACATGATCAGTGGATTGTTTCTCATCTGGGAAAAGCCCTTTCAGGTGGGCGATGTCATCGTCATCGCGGGGCGCAAAGGGGTCGTGGAATCGATCGACCTTCTCAGCCTGACTTTGCGAACTCTCGACAACCTTTCCGTCAGATTCCCCAACGAAACCCTTGTGAAATCTGAACTGGTGAATATCACGAAGCATCCCGTAAGACGCTTCGATATTCTCTTCGGCGTTGCTTATAAGTCAGATCCCGAGCATGTTTTTTCAGTCCTCCGGAGAGTGGCGGCTGACAATCCGTTCGTCCTCGACGAGCCCAAACCTCTGATCAGTTTCACCGGATTCGGCGAGTCGGAGCTCAGCTTTAAGTTCGGGGTCTGGCACGAGAAAGATGACTGGATTGCGATGAGAAACGCCATTTTAGCCGACCTTAAAAAGGGGCTTGAGGAAGAGGGCATTGAAATTCCCTACCCGCACCGGGTCATCGTCTCAGCGGGCAACGAGACCGCCGTCATCGACGATTAAGAAGAGATCAAAGCTTTAGAAGCGGACCTTCACCCCACCCGTCGCGAAGACTGCGGTGTCAAGATCCTGCTGGAAATTGTAGTTTGCTCCTTCAATCTCAATTTCCTGCGCAAGCTGGACGCCGGCATCAAGGTAACCCCACCAGGGGCCTGCGAAATTGTGCTCTGCACCCACTCCGACGCGAACGCTCTTGTAATTCAGATCGACATCCTCGACGCCACCCGCAGGGTCAGTGATGTTCCAGCCGGCACCGCTGAGAACAGCACGCCCCGTGAAAAGCCAATCGTCAGCAGGCGCGTAGGCGAGCTCGATTCTCGGGAACGTCAATGCCAGCGACCAGTGTGCATTCGGCTCGAAAATAACGCCGATGGCAGGAAGGACGCGCTCTTCGCCAAGGTCGCGTGAGTAGAAGGCACCAAACGCGACTTTCGTGGTCTCGTTGAGCTGATACGAGAGCAGCGCCAACGAAGTGAGGATGAAATCATCTGAAGTCATCGTCTCAAAATCGGAATAAAAACCCGGCTGAAGACGAACCCACATTTTCCACTTCCGGTTGAAATCTTTCCAGAAATTGAAAGGAACATCAACCCGATGAAGATCGAAAGAATTGTTGGCAAGAGGCAGCGGCGCGCCTGAAAAGGTAAGATTATTGAAGCGATACTGAACTCCGGCGGTGATGCGAAAGGTGTCGCGCATCACGATCGGTGCATTTGCCTCAACGCCGAATTCGTACTGAGAAAGCGAGCCGGCCCCGTTGGAAAAATCGGCATCACCCGTCCAGCTGAAGTAGCTCCCGCCAATCGCAAAATTCGGGATGAAAGTCTCCTCGGCGGTGTCATCGGCAGACGCCAAAGATACAAGGCTAAGAGAAGCAATGGTTAAGAGTCGATTCATGTTAGGCCGTCAATACGCCTGATCTGTGCCATCGGAAACAGAAAGATGCCCTTTTTGCCCACGCGAAAAGGGGGCGCAAACAGACACCTAATACAATTCCACCGGGGAGCGCTTGCCGTCTTCAACCGAGAGTTCTTCCGCCCGTTCTTCGCCCAGCGTCTCGACGCGAAGATCCCAGATCTGGCTGTCGATCTCCTCAAACCGCTCCAGCGACCACGCGTAGGGCGGCTTCATCTTCATTTTTGTCTTCTCGATGCGACGCAACGCATCATCGACGACCGGATTCGGCAGCGTCTTCATGACCTCTGCGGCCTCTTCGACGAGCTCGACGCGGTGACAGATCATCGCAAGGTCGTTGCCCGCCTCGATGCACGCCGTGATCGTTTCTTCAAAAGTGACCTCATTGAGAATCGCCCCCATGTCGAGATCGTCCGTCATGACGAGGCCGTCGTAAGCGAGTTGGTTCCGTAAAAACTGCCCGATGATGTTCTTCGAAAGTGAAGCCGGCCAGCGCGGGCGATCCGCATCCCAGCAGGGATAATGCGAGTGACAGGTCATGATGCTGTCGAGGTCGGGCAAAAGCGCGCGGAAAGGTCGCAGCTCGGTTTCCTCCATTTCCTCCAGCGTCTTATTGATGATCGGAAGCTCGTGGTGCGGATCGCACTCCGCCGAAGCATAGCCGGGAAAGTGCTTCCCTGAGCTGAGGATCCCCTCTTTACGCATCTCAGCATTGAAAACCGACGCATTCTTGATGACCTCATCTGTCGTTTTTCCCCAGCAGCGTCCTTTCAGCGAATTGTCCGCCTCATCGTCGAAGGAAAGATCCAGAACCGGGCAGAGATCGAGATTGAAGCCAAACATCCGCAGAATCTGCCCCGTGAGACGGCCATGCTTCGTGATCAGTTTGAGATCGCCCTTTTCGCGAAGCTGCTGCGCATTCGGCGGCTCACTTCCGATAAGGCGCAGCCGCGAAACACGCCCCCCCTCCTGATCAATGGTGATGAATGGCTCGATATCGCTCAGATCCCGCAAGTCATCGATTAGCTTCCGAAGCTGCTCCGGCGACTCAATATTGCGACCGAAGAGAATAAACCCGCCCGGCTGAAGCTTTTTAAAACGCCTCGCCGTTTCCGGATCGAGTTCTTTCCCGGGAACTCCGGTCAGTAAAAGTTGGCCAAGAGGAGCGCTGCTGTTCATGAGCGAAAGATACGGCGCTGTCTGCCTAACTTTCAACGTCCAACATTGAACTCTCAACATTCAACCCTCCCTCCCTTGAACCTTGAGATTTGGACGTTCGGTGTTGAAAGTTCCCGGCAAAGCCGGGCTACTTATGCATCACGTAGACCCCGCGGAACTTGGTCTCGGCGTAGGAAGCCTACGGCGTGGTGCGCTTAACTTTCAACGTTCAACTTTGAACGCTCAAGGGTGAAGACTCTCGTCAGCGCTGTTCCTCCTAAATGAAAAATTCAGACCCTGAAGCCTGGGCACTTCAACGTTGAGCGTTGGACGTTCAATGTTCAGCGTTCGCCCACCGGGTGTCACCCCTTATGCATCACATAGACGCTGCGAAACTCGGTCTCGGCGTAGTCATCGGGCTTGTCGCCTTTCTCAGGATTCGACTGGGTGTAGCAGCCGACTTTGAAGTAGAGCCCTTCCGCTTCGACTTTCCACTCCATGACCTGGCTGCCGCCAATGAAGGCACGGATGCGACCGTTGTCGGCGATGATCATGAGCTTAACAAAGGTGCCGAGCTTGTAGTCTTCGATAAGCATGAAGTCCTCTTCCTCGTGCCGCTCCAGAAAAAGTTTCTTTCCCTCAAGGCGAACCATGAGGATGTCATTTTCCTCGTCATGAATCTGAGCGGCAACGACATGCTGCTTTTTCTTCGGCACTTTGTTGATCGCGAACTCAATCGTCATGTTGTGGACCCCGCTCGTCGTGCTCCAGCTCGCCTTCGTCTCGCCGTCTTTGTTCAGTTCACGCAGTTCGCTGCGAGGATACTTGGAAGTCTTCGTTGTCGCTCCTCCGCAGCGGGCGCGAAAGACAACGGAATCTCCGGTTTCGGAAAGGTGGAAAAATTCCGGGTCCTCAAAATAGCGCAGGAGCGGCATCGTGACTTCGTCCGCCGCGCCGTCCCCATCATCATCCATCGGAATCGTCAGTTTCCAAATCCCCAGGTTAAACATGTCGCCGGCAAAATTCTTGGCATCGACAGAAGTCACCAGGATCAGGAACGCAGCAGCTGGAATGAAAAAACGCATCAGGGGAGTCAGATTTCCGGATGAGACCTTAACCCAGATACGGGAACGCACTTCCAGATAAACTCAAATTCGCATTCCAGTAATTCCAGAATTTATACGCAGAGGTCGTTGTGAAAAACGGGTTCACCAGCAATCGGGTAAACACTCGTGACTCCCAAAGAAAGTGCGACACGGCGGGGAAAGAAACGCTGATCGGCGCTCATGACCGCTGATGCTCGTCGCTCTGAGAACTGATCACCGACCTAAAGTCGACGCCACTCATGCCCATCCTGCTCCAACAACTCATCAGCCTCCTTCGGCCCCCACGATCCTGCCGGATACTCGGCCATCTTGGGAGGGTTCGGCGACTTGTGCCATGCATCCTCGATCTGGTCGACATAGCGCCATGCATTTTCGACCTCGTCCTTCCGCGCAAACAAGGTCGCGTCGCCCGCCATCGCATCGAGGAGAAGTCGCTCGTAGGCTTCCGGGCTGCTCTTTCCAAAACTGGTCTGGTAGCGGAAATCCATCTTCACCGGCTGCAGAGTCGCAGCAGGGCCGGGACGCTTCGAACGCATCCCGAGAGAGATGCCTTCATTCGGCTGAATCCGGATCACGAGAACATTGCCCGGCATTGCCTCTGCGCCTGCGGCCGCGTTAAAAAGTACATTGGGAGCCTGCTTGTAGTGGATTGAAATCTCGGTGCCTTTTTTCGGGAGACGTTTGCCCATCCGCATGTAGAAAGGCACGCCTTCCCAGCGCCAGTTATCGATCATGATCTTCAGCGCGACAAAACTCTCCGTCATCGAACCGGGGTTGACGCGGTCCTCGCGGCGATAGCCAACCTTTTCCTCACCATCGACGGTGCCGGCTGTGTATTGAGCGCGGACGACACTTCTCGCGACATCGTCAGAGTCTTTGAACGCGCGAAGTGACTTCATCACTTTGACCTTTTCATCACGAACTCCGTCGGCAGAGAGATCGGCCGGTGGCTCCATCGCAATGAGACTCAGGAGCTGCAAAAGGTGGTTCTGCACCATGTCGCGCAGGGCGCCCGCAGTGTCGTAGTAGCCACCACGTCCACCTTCCATCCCAAGCGGTTCGGCGCAGGTGATCTGGACATGATCAATAAAGCGATTGTTCCACAGCACTTCAAAAAACTGATTCGCAAAGCGCAGCACCATGATGTTCTGCGCCGTCTCTTTCCCGAGGTAGTGATCGATCCGGTAAGTGTCTTTCTCCTCAAAAGTCTGATTCACGACTTCGTTCAAATGCTGAGCCGTCGCGAGGTCGGTTCCGAAAGGCTTCTCAACAACGGCACGACACCAACCTGTCTTCGATTCATTCAGCGTCGCCCCCTTGAGATGGAGAAGGATGTCATCGAAAAATTCCGGTGCGGAAGCGATGTAAAAAAGTCGATTCGGGCTCGCGCCGTCGGCTTCCATCTCGTCGAGACGGGTCTTCAGCGACGCGTAGCCATCCGCATCGGTAAAGGTGCTTTGGTGATACGTAATGCTCTGAGAGAACTGCTCCCAGAGATCGTCATTGTGACCCTGACGCGAAACCTGCTTGTTCAGTTCCTTGAGGCCTTCGCGAAACTCTTCGTCCGACTTTTCGCGGCGGGCAAAACCGACGACGCGAAGTCCGGCGGGGAGATCCCCGTCAGCGGCGAGATTGTAGAGTGCCGGGATCAGCTTGCGGTGCGTGAGATCACCGGTCGCCCCGAAGATAACAAGGACACAGGACTCAGGGTGATTGCGGAGGCTTAAGTCAGCCTCTCGAAAAGGGTTCTCTTCCATCTCCCGCATGAATCCGCAGATTTCGAGCCATTGCAAATGAATTGACCGTTGAATTGAGATGGAAAGTTTTCATTCGGGGTTCAATTTAGTCCAAACCAGAGCTGCCCATGCGTGAGAGTTCTATCTCGAATCCCATGAAGCTACCGCCGAAATCCATCAATACCGCAGCAAACTAAGGCATGAGTTCAGGGGGCATTTAGACCGCCGTCGCTACTGTGCCGCCGCTTATCGACAAATCGGAAATACCTTTCCGCTGCCGGTCTCATACGGCGCAAGGTGATTGAAAAGCCGGCTGTGCAAGAACGCTGGCGGAGGTAGGTTCCGGCATGTCGGATCAAGAGCAGGACTAGGCATTAAGCCAAGTCGCCGTCGAGACCGTGGCAAAACAGAAGGACCCGATGAAGCGGGTCCGTGACGCACGAAAAGAATTTGCGGCAGAGGGAATCTTGATTCCGGGGGATCAAAGCGGTGATCCCCCGGCGCGAAAGGATTAATTTATCGCTATCCCTGCTGAGAGTTAGGAATCGGGCTCCGAGTGTGGTTCAAAACCTCGATTCCGCCCTTTCTAGGAAACCTGAATTCGGACCATTCCCCATTGCTTGTAGACTTAACTCTCTTTGGTCGGGGACCTGATCCTGTTCAGTTGACCGCGTCTCTTCCTAAGCGCATCTTTCGCGATGCTTCCCGCCCGTTGCTTCGTTCTTCTCCTCGCGATGCTCTTTTCTGCTTCCAGCCTTCATGCTCAGCTTTTGGCGGAGTCGATTGAGGCGGCGCAGCGGTATTCGGCAAGTCATAGCGGACGGGCCATGATCGTGCAGGAGGGTGGAAACCTGCGATTTGAAAAATACTATAACGGTTACACGAAAGGTGAACCGCTCCACATCTATTCGGGGACGAAGTCATTCTTCGGTGTCCTTGCTGTGATCGCTGAGGAGGATGGTCTCTTCGATCTCGATGATCGCGTTGCGGAGACGATTGCTGAGTGGCGTGATGATCCGGCGAAGAGTCAGATTACGATTCGGGAGACTCTGAATTTCACTTCGGGATTAGAGACGGGATTTGAGGAAATTTACGGACGCGGGTCCGAGGACAAAATCAGCCGGGCGGTCGGGTTGAAGGCGACGCGGGAGCGGGGAAAAAGCTTCATTTATGGCCCTGGAAACATGAATATTTTTTGTGAAATTCTGCGGAGGAAATTGAAAAAGAAGGGCATTCGCTACGAGGATTATTTGATGAAGGAACTCCTTCGCCCGCTCGGGATTCAGGTCTCCCGCTGGCGCGAAGATGCGCAGGGAAATCCAGTGCCTTCGGCGGGGATGTACATGACAGGGCAGGAGTGGATCAAGCTCGGGGAATTGATCAATGCCGGGGGACGCGTTGGGTCGAAGCAACTCGTGAAGACGGAGAATCTTCGTCAGTGCTTTCAGGGAACGGGGATCAATCCTGCCTTCGGCCTCTGTTTCTGGGTCAATGGAAACGCCGGGCGAGCCGGGGCGCGCGAGGTCGATGTCGAGGAGGAGTTGGAGATCGATCCCCTTCCGGAAGACTGGCGGGGTGCCGTCATCTCCAACCATGCGCCGCGTGATTTAATTGTTTCGTTAGGGTCCACTTTCCAGCGGCTTTACCTCGTGCCGTCGATGGACCTTATCGTGGTTCATCATGGAAAGTCGGGGCGCGATTTCCGGGACTTTGAGTTTTTGAAAATACTCTTCGCGGGCGTGGGAATTCCTGAGGCGATGACAGAACCGGAGGCCGAGACGCCGCGAACGGTTCGCCCGATCTTCAAAAATTTCTTTAAGCCTCCGGGGCCGTCTCCGCAGGAGTAGGGGTCTCCGTTTCGGGAGCCGGTTCGGTTTCGGGAGTGGGGTCGGCCGGGGGCTCAGGCGCGATCGCGGGCTCTTCCGGCAAAGCGTCCTGTCTCAGAAAACGCATTAAATTGGACTCCCCTTTTCTCCATTTGTAACCCGTCCCGAAATCGAGCGGTTTCTTGCGGCTTTGATACGCGGCCCGCAGTCCGGGTTGTGGGTATTCGGCGAAGAGTTCGATGGGGCCGGTGTAGACGCCGTAGAGATCGGCATACCACTCGTCGGCTTTGAAATATTTGAAAGGAATCCCGGAGTCGTCCTGAACGATTTGATCGCTGTATTCGAGGAGATGGTTGCGGACTTTTCCAAACCAACTGTCGTGCATGAGAAACGAGGCCGCTTTGAGGTAGGCGTTCCCTTTGGGTTGAGTTTCCAGCCAGGTTTTAAATCCCGATGACTCAAAGCCGCCGTCAGAGAGGTCGGAGGAAAAGTAGTAAACGGTTTTGGTTTGTTGAAGACGTTGCGGCCCGAAGTCAATTTTGACGCCGTCAGCATCCTTCGAGTCGAGACCTTGGGAAGTGATCGTCCCGTCTTTATTCAGGTCAAGAAACTCAATCCCTTTGATGTATTGCCCGGAGCGGGCGAGGAAAGTGAGGATGATGGGCGTCGTGCCGCGGAAGGTTGCGAACTGGAGGTCATCTTTCATGTCTTTCGTCCGGAAGAAGCTCAGGTTGATGATTTCCCCGAGAGCGTTGCGGACCTCGCCAAGCGCTTTGGCGGCATTGTCAGGGGTAAGTTCGCTGAGATCAGGGACTTCTCCGACCGGCTCAAGGCCACACATGATGAAGGTGTCGGCACTTGGGAAGATGTGGTAGGCGTGGAGAAAATCCGGGCCGCTGAAGAGGTAGCGAACGGTTGCGCCATTGACGAGTTCCTGTGTCAGGCTCGCGTTTGACCAGGTCGTCATCGGGAAAAGAACGCGCTCCTGATGGCTTTTGAAATCCTTGTCGAGTGATGCCTTGTGACTGGTCCAGGAAGCTGAGGAAGTCAGTGGGTGATCTCCCTGGTGAGGGAAGTCTATCCCGGCGAGAAAGGCGATCGAGTCGTTGAGCGGCCCGGGCGAGAAAGTTTCGTCCTCGGACCTCAGGGTAACGGGAAAGGAGAGAGCGATGAGGAAGATTGAAACGAATCGGGACATCAGTTGAAAGGGATTGTATTTGAAGTGTATTCTGTAATTGAAAATAATTCGAACAGCATCTTTCATTCCTGACACTCAAAAGAAGGTCAGGGGATTCCGTTTCGACGCCCGCGGATCGGAGTTTATTGAGATTTAATTCGGATCGGGGAAAAAACCGCGCAATCGGATGTCGGGTCCGATCTTAGCCACTTCGATATCGGACAGCTCCGCGGTGATTCCATCGATGGGTAAAAGTCGGGTTTTTCCTCCGCCGAGCCTCGGGGCGAGATAAAGGATCAACTCATCGACGAGGCCGAGCTTGATGGCGTGCGCGAGGAGGCGGCCACCTGATTCGAGCATGACCCCGCTGACACCTTCATCGGCGAGGGAACGGAGTGATTCTTCGAGTGACTGCGACCAGTGGACGCGGGTGCGGTCTTTGTGCTCGTCGGTGAAAAGATGATGGGTTTTCGGAAGGAGGTCATCCGAAGTGAAAATGACGCGGAGCGGCTGAGTGCGTCCTTCTGCGTAGGCACCGCGCAGGGTCAGGGAGGGATTATCGATCCGGAAGGTCTCGCCCCCGATCATGATCGCATCACATCTGCGTCGCCATTTTTGAACATCGTCACGCGAGGCGTCGCTGGAGATCCACTGGCTTTCTCCCGGGCCGGGGGTGGTGCGCCCGTCAAGGGTCGCGGCGGTCTTGGCGATGACCCAGGGAAGGCCGGTCGTGATGCGTTTTGCGAAAAAACGAATGAGCTCATCGCCCTCGTTTTCAAGAATGCCTGTCGCGACCTCGATCCCTGCATTCCGCAAGGTCTCGAAGCCTGCGCCGACATGATCCGGATTCGGATCGGTCGAGGCGATGACAACCCTGGAAAATCCGGCGTTGAGAATGGCGGCAACGCAGGGCGGCGTGCGACCGTGGGTGGAACACGGTTCGAGGGTCACGTAGATCGTGGCGCCGTGGCAGGCATCGGCTCCATGCCGTGTCCGGGCGTCAGCGATCGCGTTCACCTCCGCGTGAGCTTCGCCGGCACACTGGTGCCAGCCCCTGCCGAGTTCCGCTCCATCGCGGACGATGACTGCTCCAACAGGCGGGTTCGGGCTCGTGAGACCGAGTCCCTGTGCGGCTTCGCTGAGAGCTTCGCGCATCCACTTTTCATCCTCGGTCAGGGGTTCGGGCATGAGCGACTGTAATCTTAGGGAAGGAAGTGCGCCAGTGTCCGCTTGTGGGAATTCCCGTCATTCCGTTTCTCTTCCGGATTGCGAAAGCGGTGATCCCGCCGCTCCTTAGGTGATGGTCCGTTTTATTTTTCTCTTCGCGATTTGTTTTCTCTCAACCGGGGCCTTCGCCGCGAAACCGAACGTGATCATTGTCTACACTGATGATCAGGGCTCGGTGGATGCCAACTGCTATGGTTCGACCGATATTGAGACCCCGCACATCGATGGACTCGCGGCGACCGGGGTGAGGTTCACGCAAATGCTGGCTCCCTCCGCGATTTGTTCGGCGTCGCGTGCCGGGTTGTTGACCGGTCAAATTCCGGCCCGTGCCGGAGTGCCGGGGAACGTTTCCTCCGAGCGCGGTCATGAGGGCCTTCCGGGGTCAAAATTTCTTCTTCCGGAGCTCTTCAAGTCGAACGGCTATGCGACCGGGCATATTGGGAAGTGGCACCTCGGCTATACCCCGGAAACGATGCCGAACGCTCAGGGCTTTGATTATTCCTACGGGCACATGGGGGGCTGCATTGACAATTACTCGCATTTTTTTTACTGGCAGGGGCCGAACCGGCATGATCTCTGGCGCAACGGCAATGAGATCTGGGAGGACGGTGCATTTTTCGGGGACCGGATGGTCGAGGAGTTGAAGGGTTTTATTGAGGTCAACAAGGAGGAGCCTTTCTTCGTTTACTGGGCGATTAACTGGCCGCATTACCCGCTCCAGGGAACTTCGAAATGGCGGGAAAAATATGTCGACCTCCCTCACCCTCGCGACAAATATGCGGCGTTTATGTCATCGACGGATGAACTTCTCGGTGAACTCATCGACCATCTTGAGGCGCTCAGTCTCCGCGACAACACGATCGTGATTTTTCAATCCGATCACGGGCACTCCGTCGAGGAGCGCACTTTCGGCGGCGGAGGTTCGGCGGGTCCCTACCGTGGTCACAAGGGTAATTTGTTCGAGGGCGGGATTCGGGTTCCCTCGATTGTGAGCTGGCCCGGTGGCGGGATTCCCCAGGGCGAGGTTCGAGACGGTCTCGTGACGGGGATGGATTGGTATCCAACCCTCGCTGAATGGACCGGGGCGACGATCCCGAAGGATCATCCTGTCGATGGCCAGTCCATTGTCGGAGTTATCGAGCAAGGCGACGAGACTCCGCATGAGGAAGTCTACTGGCGTCTCGGGGGGAATCCCGACAAATCCAAGTGGGTCGTTCGTCAGGGAGATTGGAAATTGCTAGGGAATACATCGGAGGAGGTATGCCCGGAAGACTGCGAACCGCTGACGGCGGAAGATAAGAAACTTTTCCTCGTGAACTTGAAAAAGGACATCGGTGAGCGAAAAAATGTCACCGGTGAGCATCCCGAAAAAGTTAAGGAGCTTCTTGAGATTCGCGCGGAGTTTGAGTCGAGTCTTTCTAGCGAGCCGTAATCCTGCTTTGTGAAAGATCGCCTCGTTATCCCTGAGATTCTTGACTCGCTGCCGCACGATGATCCGGACGCGATGCGCGCGCGCCATGACCTTCGCAAGGTGAATTTCCTGATGGGAAACTATCGCTGGGTGCGTCGTCAGGTCCTCGGTTCAGGACTCCAGGAATGGTTTGAGTTGGGAGCCGGGGAGGGCCGACTTAGCGCTTCATCGGAATTCCGAGCCGAGAAGCTGACCGTCACCGGGGTTGATTTTTCGCCACGACCGGCTAGCTGGCCGGAGGCGTGGGCCTGGCTTCAGGGCGATCTCTTCGAAGCGCTGGAGACCGGAGGAGACGGGGAATCTTCCGGCTGTATCGCGGTATTGTTTCTTCATCATTTTGAGAAGCCCGCGCTGAAGCGATTGGGTAGCCTGCTCGAAAAGAGGTTTGTCAGGCTCGTGGTTGCTGAACCGGCTCGATACCGGATCTTTCGATTCCTCGCCTACGCTCTTTTTCCTTTCGTGAACGGTGTGACCCGTCATGATATGCAGGTGAGCATCGGCGCGGGGTTCGGTCTTGGCGAGTTGGAGGCGTCCCTCGACTTGGGTCCGGATTGGATGATCACCGAGTCGGTCCACTGGCTCGGTGGCTATCGCTTTGATGCGCGGAAAAAGGGAGAATGAAGCCGATCAAAATTGCAGGGGGAGGTCTCGCCGGTCTCGCGCTCGGGATTGGGTTGCGTCGCCGTGAGGTGCCGGTGGAAATCTACGAGGCGTCAACCTTTCCCCGTCATCGGGTCTGTGGGGAGTTCATCTCCGGAGTGAGCGATGAGACACTTGATGCCCTCGGGATTCGCGAGTCGTTGGAGGATGCGGAGTCACTCGTGAGCACCTCGTGGTATGATCGACGGCGTCAGCTTTTTTCGGCCTCACTTCCTTCCCCGGCCCGCGGAATCTCGCGCTATCGACTCGATGAGCGACTTTCGCGGCGGTTTCAGGAACTGGGCGGCGAATTTTATGAGGGGCAGCGTTTGGCTTCGCCTTCGGTTGATGACGAAGGCCTTGTTCGCGCGACGGGGCGGGCCGTGGAGAAGGGCAGTGAGTGGCTCGGCTTGAAGGCTCATTGGTTGAACTTCGAGCTGGAGTCGGACCTTGAGATGCATCTTGGTGATGAGGGATACATTGGGCTCAGTCGTGTCGAAGACGGACGGGTCAATGTCGCGGGGCTCTTTCGGAGACGACCGGAGGTGAAGGCGAAAGGGGGTGAGTCCCTCGTCGCTTACACGGAGGCGTGTGGGCTGCGGTCGCTCGCGGCAAAGATGCGGGCCGGGGTGTTGGATCCGGAATCCTGTGTCGGGGTGAGTTCTTTTGGCTTCGGATTAAAAGGGGGCGATGACGAGGGAGGGTTCCGGATCGGAGATCAGCGGGCGATTATTCCTCCTTTTACTGGAAACGGGATGAGCATGGCTCTTCAGTCGGCGGAGTTGGCAATGCCGCATCTGGTGGGTTTCTCGTCCGGTCAAAGTCCCTGGGAAGAGAGCCGCTCAAGGTATGTCGAGGAGTCGGAACGCTTTTTTGTGAATCGCCTGCGAGCCGCTCGGTGGGTTCACCCGTTTATTTTTTCCTCTTTCGGCCAGCAAGTTGCTGGTGGGCTCGGCCGATTCGGGCTCCTTCCGTTCTCCCTGCTCTATCGGGCTGTCCGATAGTTATTTCATTTTTTATGAACATTTATTGCGGTTCTCTCGTCTAACAATCTAATGGAGGACCTATCTGACCAGTGGAAAAGTTGGCTGAGTGAATACAGCGGGCGACTCATGCTCTTCGCGAGACAACAGTCAAGATCTGAAGCCGACGCCGAAGATGTTCTCCAAATGGCGCTGGTGAAGACTTGGAAGACCCATCAGGGCGCACCCGACAAGCAGGTCGTGAGTCTCGCTTACACCAATATCAAACGCTGTGCGATCGACCTTGCCCGGAGCCTGGACCGCCGTCGTAAGCGCGAAGACGAGGCCTTTCTGGATCGGGGGGAGATGGTCTCGTGGTTTCAACTTCCGGAGGACGACACCGCCCGGGCGCTGCAGGTGGCGATGTCGAAAATCCCCGAAAAATTCCGTGAGGTCATCACCCTGAAAATTTGGGGAGAGCAGACTTTTGAAGAAATCGGAGAGACTCTCGAAATTTCAGCGAATACTGCCGCATCCCGTTATCGCTATGGGATGGAGGCTCTCCGCCGCTGTCTCACGAAGGAGAAGCTGGAGATCGGGATGTGAGTAATCACAGAATCGGATCAGGACAGACGTCGCGGCGATCGCATTTGATGCAGAATTCGCCCATGAAAAGATTGTCGAACATTTCCATGAGCGGTTCGACATGCTCTTTTTCTTCGACGACCATGCCGCATTCGAAATTCCGTCGTGTCGCGGACTTGGCACCCATCCCGGCGCCGGTGAGATTGGCGGAGCCGAGGAAGGCGCGCTTGCCATCGACGATGACGCATTTCATGTGATTGCGCGGACAGAGGACCCGTTCGAAGCGATCAGAATTGATGAGGTTCGGGAAGCGGTCGAAATCCTTCCGGAAACGCGGTCCGGGTTCTTTCGCGTGGACGAGACGAATCTCGACGCCGTCGCTGACAAGATCGTCGAACATCGCGAGGAAAGTGTCGAACTTCCTCGCGGTCCGCTGGTAGTGAAGGTCTTTGATGTCAGCGGTCGCAATCCAGACGAATCGTTTCGCAGACGGAATCAGATCTTTGAAAATCGCTTCGTGAATCTCTTCATTGAAAACAACCTTCATCTTTTGGAGCTTTCATCCCCCAAGCTCCAACATTGAACGTTCAAAGTTGAGCGTTGGACGTTGAAAGTTCGAGCCGCAAGGCGACTAGATATGGATCGCGTGTCCGAAGGCTTCGCTGGTGGCCTCGTGAATCGCTTCGGCGAGGGTTGGGTGAGCGTGGATCGTGGCTTCGATCTCTTCGTGGGTGGCTTCGAGATTCATCGCGAGTCCGACCTCGGCGATAAGCTCGGTCGCCCCTCCGCCGATCATGTGAGCACCGAGGATTTCGCCGGTTTTCTTGTCGAAGATCATTTTCACGAAGCCTTCTGAATCAGCGACGGCGAGGGCGCGTCCGCTCGCGGCGAAGGGAAATTTTCCGACGCGATAGTCGAGTCCCTGCTCCTTGCACTTTTCTTCGGTCAGTCCGATGGAGGCAACTTCAGGGTGGCAGTAAGTGCAGGCCGGGAAAATGCCGACCTGTTTCGGTTTGTGACCTTCGACAAAGATTCCTTCGATCGCCTGGATTGCCTCAAAGCTGCCGACGTGGGCGAGCCAGGGCGGACCGGTGATGTCGCCTGCGGCATAAACATTGGGGACGCTTGTCTGGTAACGGTCGTCGGTGTCGATGTAGCCGCGCTCAAGTTTGAGTTGCTCAGCATTGTTCGGTAAGACAGGAGCGATGCCGATGGCGACGAGCACGATCTCGGACTCGATGACTTCACTCTCGCCGCCTGCGGCTGGCTCAACCGTCAGTTTGACTCCGTCGCCGGAAGTATCGGCGGAAACGGTCTTGGTCGAAGTCTTAACTTTGATGCCCTGGCTCGTGAGTGATTTCTCAAGTGTCTTGCTGACCTCGTTGTCCTCAATTGGAAGAACGGTGTCGAGCATTTCGACGACGGTGACTTCGGTGCCGTAGGCGTTGAAGAAATAAGCGAACTCGATGCCGATGGCTCCGGCTCCGATGATCGTGATCGATTTTGGTTGTTGTGGGAGAACCATCGCTTCGCGTGATCCGATCACTTTTTTCCCGTCAAAAGGGAGGAATGGAAGTTCGCGGGAAACACAGCCGGTCGCGACAAGGACGTTAGCGGTCTGATGGATTCCCGTTTTTCCGTCCGCGTCGATGACTTCCACTTTTCCGTTCGCGGCCAGTCCGCCGATGCCGCGGATGTAGTCGATTTTGTTTTTCTTAAAAAGGAACTCGATGCCGCCGGCGAGTTTGTCGGAAACATTCCGCGAGCGGGTGATGACTTTATTCCAATCGTAGCTCAAGTCAGAGAAAGAGAGTCCGAAGTCGTCGGCATGATGCGTCAGGGTGTGGTAGAGTTCGGCGTTTTTGAGGAGCGCCTTTGTTGGGATACAGCCCCAGTTGAGACAGGTTCCGCCAGCGCGTTCTTTTTCGACGCAGGCCACTTTTTTGCCGAGCTGTGCGGCCCGGATTGCGCCGACGTAGCCCGCAGGGCCTCCGCCAATTACGATGAGGTCATAAGTTGCCATGATGTATTTTTGCGCCGGAGGCGCAGTGAGCAGTTAAAAGTTTGAAGGTAAAAAGTAGGAGGTGGGGTCTTGTCTTCTTCTTAATCTCGCTCTTGAGATGGGAGTATGAAGAAGATTAGGCGGAGGAAGAAGAGTTTGCCTTGGGAGTGCGAGGCCTCTTAATTCGTGTTGTGTTAGGATACGAGGAGAACCGGGGTTTCGATGAAGCGTTTTAAGTGGGCGAGGAAAGTCGCGCCGACGGCTCCGTCGATAACACGATGGTCGCAGCTCATCCCGATCCACATGCGCTGACCGGGGACGATCTGGTTGGCGCTGTTGACGACAGGTTGCTTCGTGATCGTGCCGACCGAAAGGATCATCGCCTGCGGTGGGTTGATGATCGCGTCGAAGTTGGAGATCCCGTAGGAGCCGAGGTTGGAAATAGTGATGGTGCCGCCCTGCATTTCATCGGGCGCGAGTTTCTTGTCCCGGGCACGAGTGGCGAGGTCCTTGATTTCCGCCGCAAGTTCTTTGATCGATTTTGTCTGAGCGGAGCGGATCACGGGAGTGACGAGTCCTTCATCGATCGCGACGGCGATGGAGAGATGGACTTCGCTGTATTGCTGGATCGAGTCACCCATGAAAGAGGCGTTCACTTCCGGCGTCGCCTGAGTCGCGAGGACGGTGGCGCGCATGATGAAATCGTTCACCGTGTATTTCGGGCCGCCGTTGGCGACGCTCGCTTCGTTGACTTGCCCGCGCATCGTCATGAGTGGCTCGGTGTCGACTTCGATATTGAGATAGAAATGAGGGATCGTCGTTTTGCTCTCAAGGAGGCGTTGCGCGATGACGCGGCGCATTCCGGAAAGGGGAATGTTTGCATCGATCAAGCCGTCGCTCGCGGGGAGGAGTCCGAGATCGGATCCGCCACCGCCACCAATCGGGGCACTCTCAACATCTTCGCGGATGATGCGGCCACCGGGGCCGGTTCCTTTAACGCGGCTCAAATTAACGCCGCGCTCCGCCGCGAGTTTGCGGGCGAGGGGTGAGGCTTTGACACGACCGCCGGTAGAGACGGGGGCCGGAGCGGGAGTGCTCGCTTTCGGGGGCGTTACCTTCGCAGGAGGTGCCGCGGCTGCTTCGGGTTTTGCCTCCTTTTTTTCTGTGGGTTCCTCGGCAACAGCGGGAGTGGCGGAGGCAGGTGGCGCGTCGGCATCTGCCGGCGGCTCTTCGCCTTCCTCCAGAATAAGGGCAAGAGTCGCGCCGAGCGGAACGGTCTCTCCTTCTTTCACATAAATCTTGTGAAGGATGCCGTCGTCGAAAGAGGGCATCGCCATGGTGGCTTTGTCGGTTTCGACTTCGGCGACTTCTTCGTCCATGGAGACGGAGTCACCTTCTTTCTTGAGCCACTTCACGAGCGTTCCTTCGCTCATGGTGTCGCTCAGTTTGGGCATCGTGAGATAGGCTGCCATGTGATCGGTGTAAAACTAGAGGGTATAAAGAAAGCTAAATTGTGGATTTGTTAGACTCTAACAAATTGTCAAAGCGCGCTCGACGATTTCCTCTGCGGTCGGCAGTTGGAGCTTCTCAATCGGCGGGCTGTAAAAAGCGGGAGCGTCGGCGCTGGTGATCCGCAGGACGGGAGCGTCGAGATCGTCGAAGGCCTGCTCCATGATCATCGAGGAGATTTGAGCGCCGATTCCGCAGAAGGGCTTGTTCTCTTCGATGTAAATCGCACGGTGAGTTTTCCGCACCGTTTCCATGATTGCTGCTTCATCGAGGGGACGAATGCTGCGGAGGTCGAGAACTTCGGCGTTGATATCGTACTTCTCGGCGAGAATGTCGGCGGCGAGCAATGAGGTCACGACGGCACGGCCGTGAGCGATGAGAGAGATGTCGGTGCCCTCTCGTTTCACCTTTGCTTTGCCGAGAGGGATGATGAGTTCGCCGTCTTCGAGTTCGTCGTTCGAGGGGACTTCTCCAGTCATGCCGTAAAGCACGGTGCTCTCCATGAAATAGACCGGATCGTTATCGCGGATCGCAGATTTAATCAGTCCTTTCACGTCGTAAGCGTCGGATGGGGAGACCACCTTCAGTCCGGGCATGTTCGCGAAAATGTTCTCCGGAGTGTGCGAGTGCGTCGCGCCGACATTCGTTCCGCCGTTTGCAGGGCCGCGGACGACGATCGGACAATTCGTAAGACCGCCTGACATGTAACGACAGGTCGCGGCGTTGTTCATCATTTGATCGAAAGCGACGTAAGCGAAGCTGAAAAACATCAGCTCCATGACGGGACGGATCCCAAGCATCGAAGCACCGATTCCCAGGCCGATGAATCCGGCCTCGGAAATGGGTGCGTCGATGATGCGCTTGTCGCCCCACTTTTTCCAAAGGCCTTCAGTAACTTTGTAAGCGCCGTTGTACTCGGCGACTTCTTCGCCCATGATGATGACATTGTCATCGTGGGCGAGTTCTTCATCGAGTCCTTCCCGGAGGGCTTCGCGATAAGTGATTTCTCTTGGCATGTTCAGTAAATGAAAAGTTAACCCTCTTTCGCCGAGGCTTCAGAGGGCATGCAGGGTGCTAAATTGTCAGTGGTTTACTGGTGGAAGAAGTGACGTCCGGTGCGTCCGGCTTCGGTGTTGTTATCAACTTCCCAATAGATGTCGTCAAAAATGGCAGACTCGTCGGGGAAGGGCGACTTCTCTGCGAATTCGGCAGCGGCGTTTGCTTCGTCACCAGCTTCCCTGTTGATCGTTTTGTAGTCCTCTTCGGTGATGACACCTTCCTCAAGGAGAGTTGTTTTCCAGAAGTCGATTGGGTCGTGCTCCTGCATGTATTTCTGAATCTCTTCTTTAGTGCGATACTTCTCGGTGTTCGCATCAGCAACGGAATGACCTTTGTGACGATAGGTCATGATTTCGATGATGGTCGGTTTCGATTCTTCGTGAGCACGCTCGACGGCTTTCTGTACTCCGGCGCGGATTTCATAGACGCTGACACCTTCGATCTTGTCCCACGCCATGTTGTAACCTTCGGCACGCTGGGCGAGGCCGCCTTCAGGGAAGGCGGAGGAGCGGGCCTGGGAGGTGCCCATGGAGTAGCCGTTGTTTTCGATGATATAGATCACGGGGAGATCCCAAAGAGAGGCCAAGTTTAGTGACTCGTGAAAGGCCCCCTGGTTGATCGCGCCGTCACCGAGGTAGCAGAGGCAACATCCCCTGAGGCCTTTGTATTTTACGCCGAAGGCGAGACCGGCTCCGAGAGGGGTTTGTCCGCCGACGATTCCGTGACCGCCCCAGTAGTTTTTGTCCGGTGCGAAGTAGTGCATCGACCCGCCTTTCCCTTTTGAGCAACCGGTTGCCTTTCCGAAAAGTTCGGCCATGCATTCGTTCATGTTCATCCCGACGGAGAGAGCGTGCCCATGATCGCGATAGGCGGTGATGACATGGTCGTGCTCGCCGAGGAGGGAGATTGATCCGACCGCGACTGATTCCTGACCGATGTAGAGGTGAAGGAACCCGCCGATCTTGTCGCCTTGATAATGCTTCAGTGAGGTCTGCTCGAAGCGACGAATCCGGACCATCTTGCGGAGCAATTCGATCTTATCTTCGTCAGTGAGTGACGCATTAATCGGTGCGTCAGCGTATTCAGCAGTAGGTTTCGATTTAGTCTTAGCGGCCATCTCTATGAGAAATATTCCTCCCGAAGTTGGAAGGGTGCGGACGTTAGCTTAAAGTCCCCCTGAAGGAAAACGGTAAGTCGTCTAAATTTGGTGCTTTTTTGCTGAATTCGATACCGTGTTCCACGTGGAACGTTTTGTATAATTTAGATGTTTGTTTACCCAAAAAAATACGATGTCCTGATAATCGGCGGCGGTCATGCCGGCGTCGAAGCGGCAATGGCGGCGGCGCGTGTTGGTGCCGAGGTGGCGCTGCTGAGTCAGAATCTGGACACGCTCGGTCAAATGTCCTGTAACCCTGCGATTGGAGGATTAGGGAAAGGCCACATGGTCCGTGAGATCGATGCGCTGGGAGGGGTCATGGCGCTGAACACGGATGCGACTGCGATCCAGTTTCGGACGCTGAATGCGAAGAAGGGGCCCAGCGTCCGTGCTCCTCGTGCCCAGTGCGATAAGAAGGCCTACCAGTTCCGGATGAAGTGGCTCATCGAGGGTCAGGAGGGGATCGAACTTCACCAGGGGAATGTCGCGAGCCTTCTTGTCGAGAATGACGAGGTGAGAGGGATTGAAACCAGTCTCGGTCTTCGCATCGAGAGCGCTTCGGTCGTGGTGACGACAGGGACTTTCATGCGTGGCTTAATGCACGTCGGGTTACAGAACCAACAAGGCGGACGCATGGGGGATGCAACATCGACTCTGAGTGATGATTTGCGGCAGCTGGGGTTCGAGGTTGAGAGATTCAAAACGGGGACGCCATGCCGTCTCAACGGGAAGTCGATCAACTTTGCAAAGTGCGAGGCTCAACACGGCGATACGCCGCCTCCTCTCTTTTCCTTCCGATCACCTTTCGAGCCGAAGGGCGAGAACGATATCTTCAGTTTGAATCACTGGAGTGACGAGATGTTCCACGTGGAACAATTACCCTGCTGGATCACCTACACCAATCAGAGAACGCACGACGTCATCACCGCGAATCTCGACAAGTCGCCGATGTACTCCGGGATCATCGAAGGGATCGGCCCGCGTTATTGTCCCTCAATCGAGGATAAGGTCGTCCGCTTCGCCGAAAAGGATCGCCACCAGGTATTTTTAGAGCCCGAGGGGCGGCAGACTCACGAGTATTATGTGAACGGCGTTTCGACCTCGTTGCCGTTTGAGGTGCAGTATGATTTCATCCGCTCCATCGAAGGATTGGAGAATGCCGAAATTATCCGGCCGGGATACGCGGTTGAGTATGACTACTGTCTTCCGACCCAGCTCTACCCGACACTCGAAACGAAGCGGGTTGCCGGTCTCTATTTTGCCGGGCAGATTAACGGGACGTCCGGCTATGAGGAGGCGGCAGGCCAGGGTCTCATCGCCGGGGCGAATGCTGCCCTCAAGGTGGCAGGCAAACCTGACTTCATTCTCGGACGCGACGAAGCCTACCTCGGCGTCATGGTCGACGACCTCGTCACGAAAGGGGTCGATGAGCCTTATCGGATGTTCACGAGCCGTGCCGAGCACCGTCTCCTCCTGCGACACGACAACGCCGATCTCCGTCTTTTTGAGAAAGCGACCGGAAGTGGTTTGATTGACCCTGCGTTCCGTGAGCGTTCCCACGCTAAAATGGAAAAGATCGGAGAACTTCGCCGCTGCCTTGAAAATACCCATACCGCAGACGGCTCGCTCGCAAAATGGCTGAAGCGTCCTGAGTCTACCTGGGAGGGTTTCGAGGAGGATCTCAAAGCGAGTTACACCGCAGAGATCTGGGAGCAGGTCGAAATCGACGTGAAGTATGAAGGATACATTCGGCGTCAGGCTGAGATGGTTGAAAAGACCCGCCGCCTTGATGGGCGTGAAATTCCCGAGAGCTTCGACTTCACGAACATGCATGGCTTAAAGCGGGAGGCGCAGGTGAAGCTTGAGCACATTCGTCCGAAGACGCTCGGTCAGGCCGCGAGGATCAGCGGAATCACCCCGGCAGACATCTCTTTGCTTGCCGTATGGTTGGAAAAAGGGCAACGCTAAGACTGATGCGCTCGCTAGCTCTTTCACTCGTTCTTTTCAGTCTCCTTGTTTCATCCGGGGTCGTCCGTTCCGATGACTACATCCGTTTTCCTGCTGATGATTCTTTTCTTCCCGGCTCGTGGGTTGAGGAGCCGATCATGGCCGTGATTGAACCGCTCGATGCGTCACTTCACGCGGCGGCGTCAGGGATCCTGAACGAAGCGCTCGCGAAGTATCCGGACTCGATTCTGAAGGAATTTCTCGACGGGATCTATGTCGTGGGATCACTTCGATTCTATGATGTCGGTTATGGAGGGACTTACATGGCGAATGCTGAGCGCATCGTTCTCGTCTATCGGGAGAGTTTTGATGCCCGTGGATTTGAGCAGCGCTTTCATCATGAATTCTCGTCGATCCTCTTAAAGAAGAATGAGGAGGCTTTTGAGCCGCTGCGCTGGAAAAAAGGGAACGCTCCCGGTTATGTCTATCGCGCGCCCGGTGTCATCGAGGAGCAGTCAGGTGATCGCTCTGAAGCGACCCGCGTCCTCGCCGCTGAGCAAAAGAAGACGGGTGGCTCCGGGAGTGGATTGTTAAGGCTCGATACGGAACTCATGGCAGAGGGTTTTTTGACGCAATACAATCAGGTTTCGATCGAGCAGGACCTCAATGAAACCGCCGCTCACCTGTTCACGAATCCGAACCTCTGGGATTACTGCCGTGACTACCCGAAGATCGACCACAAGATCGATGTCCTCATCGATTTCTATCGCTCTCTCAATGATACGTTTGATCGCTACTATTTTAGGAGTCTCACCGAAAAGGATGAGCCTAAGCCCGGGAAGACACCATGAATGATATTTCGAAAGAACTGATCCGCCTTGCCCTTCTCGAAGATCTCCGGGAAATCGGCGATCTCACGAGTGAACATTTCGTTGATGAGGCTCACCGTTCCATCGGGAAAATCGTCAGTCGGGACTCCGCTGTTGTCTCTGGAGTTGCCGTGGCTATCGAAGTCTGCCGGCAGGTCGATCCAGATTTGGTCATCACGGAAATCGTGGGTGATGGGGCTCCGGTTGAGAAAGGTGAAGTGGTGCTCGAAATCAGCGGGGCGACACGGTCGATTCTCACGGCGGAGCGGACCGCGTTGAATTTCATGCAGCGGCTTTCGGGGGTCGCGACGGTGACGCGAACTTTCATGGATTTGATCAAGGACACGGAGGCAAAATTGCTCGACACCAGAAAGACGACTCCTGGATTCCGCGAACTCGAAAAGGCAGCGGTTCTCCATGGAGGGGGAACAAATCATCGCATCGGTCTCTACGATGCCGTCATGGTGAAAGACAACCATCTCGCCGCAAACCTGAAGCCGGTCGATCTCGCCGAAAGGATCGGAGAACTGAAAGCGGAAATGCCGGATTTGAAAATCGAAGTCGAGGCGGACCGGCTCGATCAGCTTGCTGCTTTCCTCAGAATTGCCGGTATCGATGTGGTTTTGTTAGATAACATGTCGAACGCGCAATTGATTGAAGCGGTGGTGATGAGAGATGAGGTTGGATCACGCATCCTCCTCGAAGCGAGCGGCGGGGTGAATCTGGAGACGATTGCTGCGATTGCCGAGACCGGTGTTGATTTTATCTCCGTGGGGGCCTTGACCCATTCGGTGCGTTCTATTGATCTCGGGTTGGATCTCATCGAGCAGGGATGAGTTCAGGAGTTTATGACGGGGTGACTCGCGGCTGGTCGCCGGATCTGGTTCGTCTTTTCCCCGAAGATCGATTTTGTTTTCTCGATCAGACCGGGTCCACCAATGACGATCTTCTCAAGCTGTTGCGTGAGGGAGGGGGAACGCATCTCAGCACGATTCAGGCGGACCATCAGACGTGCGGACGCGGGCGTCGCGGTGACAAGTGGGAAGCCCCGGCCGGAACAAATCTTCTTTTCTCACTCGCCTTGAGACTCCCCGCAGACAAATTGATCTGGACGAGACTGCCGCATCTCACCGCCTATATTGTCGGACGTGCGGTTGAGTCGATCCTCCCCGGCGAAGCCCGTCTCCGGGCGAAGTGGCCTAACGACCTCATCGTTGATGGGAAAAAGCTCGGCGGGATCCTTGTGGAAACGGTCATGTCACCGGAACCCTTTGCGGTCGTCGGGGTGGGCTTGAATGTGAACATGAGAAGCGCCGATCTCCCTCCTGAGTTGCAGGAGATCGCGACTTCGATTTATGAATCACTGGGTTGCGAATCAAGCCGGTCCTTTTTGCTGGGTCTCATCATTCAGGGCTTTATCGGCGATTTCCCTTCGAAGTTGCGTGAGTTTGAAAAAGTCCGTCTCTGGCTGGAGGAAAGGAGTTTTCTCAAAGGTAAAAAAATTAGGGTGATTTCGACCAGTGAGACTCTTGCGGGAATTGGTCGGGGGTTAGGTTCCGGAGGGGAACTGCTTCTCGAACTCGAATCGGGGGAAATGAAAACGATCATTAGTTCGGAGAAAATAGAGGTCTGTTAGGGCGATGGGGGCAAAGCCGGGAATTAATTAAGTTGTGTAAATTAATTGGGAAGGTATTCTCAAGACAAACTTGCTTTACACGCCATGGCCGACTTCTTCTTTGCTGACGACTATCGGCTCG
>Ga0222663_1000082_pt1 | contig 71892 bp, 72 predicted proteins | sample AntAcemetagen602_FD_179852 | JGI IMG/M metagenome (GOLD analysis project Ga0222663, IMG submission 179852) | Saline water microbial communities from Ace Lake, Antarctica - #602 | ecosystem: Environmental > Aquatic > Non-marine Saline and Alkaline > Saline | place: Antarctica: Ace Lake... | reverse complement strand
TAATTTAAAATAACAATTCTTCCGGTGTAGAAATAACGGGTAATTTCAAATCTTTACTGTTTGCCAATACTTCAAGTTTAGAACGAATCGAAGCATTTGCTATGTGTTTAAAATTCCATGTCAAAATAAAATCCATCCGGTGAACACAAGCAATAGATATGTGTAATGCATCAATTGCTGCATTTTCCGGAAATGGCGTTTCTGAAACGAGGAATTTTGCAAATTCAACGGATTCTTCAGTTACTTCCAATAATGGCAACTTTTTTAAAACAGCTATTCTTTTTTTAGCTGCTTGTTGGTCTCCATCGGAGGCTTCTGATATAACAGGTTGCGAAACAAATAGATTGTATTGCGACTTTTTAGACTCCCACCAATCCGTTGTTAATTGTTGGCGTGCTGCTGTCACTAAATCGCGTGAGGTACGACTTGTTAAATAGCTGATGACAGATGTTTCGATGTAGACTTTGGACTTCATATTTGAATGTAACCGAAAACCTGTCTACTGTCAATGAACTGTGAATTGAGGTGCTATAACGGTTCAGCATTTAAGCGGTTTTGCCATTACAAACTCATAATGTGATGAATTCTCGGCATTTCTTCAAGGACATTGACTTTGATGCAAACTATTAGCGGCAAAATCCGCTTGAAATGCATTGTTATAGCAAACACTACTCGATTTCTAAAAATTCTCCGGGCTCGTGAGCTTTAATAACCGATGTTAATTTTTCAACCAGTGGTAATAAATCTTCATATGTATTAGTATTGGCTTTCAATAGCAAAACTTGGATAGTAGAAGAGGGGATAGATTGTTGAAAGCTCAGATTTTTGTCACTGGTTATGAAAACATCAAATTCTTTTTCGGCCATTGATAATAATTCTCCATTTGAAAGACTTGCCCATCCCATTTCAGGAGTAGTTTTTGCAGTGAAATCTGTATCCAGTTCTTCAATTCGGTATTTCAATTTTTTTGGAAGGCATTCATCCAATAAAATCTTGATCATTGCGGCTGAAGTAATTGATCCTTAAATTTCTCAAGCACCTGAATAGCTAGTTGCTTGGTTACAGTGGGGAAATCTTCCAGAAATTCGTTAAGAGAATGACCAGCCTCAAGATATTCAAAAAAGGTACTGACAGGGACTCGGGTTCCCTTGAAAACTGGTGTACCACCGAGAATGTCTTTTCGTCTTTCGATAAGATTATTTGAAGCAGCCATATTTATGGTAGGAAAATTTATCGTTTATCTCGTAATATAGTCAACGAATGGGCGATCTGGAAATTTTTGATTCGATTGCTATAGAATTAAGGATCGTGAAGTTGCTATAACGGTTTGGCAAATAAGCGGCGCGGCTAAGTCATTGAATGTAAGCAACTAAACGCAAACGCGTCCGCTTGATTTGCTTTGATACGCCAAATCAATTTACGGAAGGATTTTTCATAATATTATCACCATCAGCTTTTTCTTGCTCTTTTTTTCTTGTTTTCTTATAAATTTCTTTTGCCTCTTTTTTACTTACCCCATCAATAAAATAGGCAGTTGCAGCTGTTCCTACTGAAAATGTAGCGGCATATGCAATTGCAGCAGAGATTGCATTTCCACCACCTGGGAATATATATTTAATTAAAGCTCTTGCTGCTTCTCTAAACAAAAAAGCTGCGCCAATATTCGCTCCAATTGCGCCAAGAAATTCTTTAGCAGTTTTCATCGAAGGTTTTTTACCACCAACATATGCAATCATAATAATCATGGAAATCTGTAAACTAGTAATCGGGGCTAAATCGCCTACAGGAATTGGTGTAGAAGCAATAGCAGCACAAATACTTGAGATGCCAAAAGTGATCTTATTAGTTATTTTTTTTTGAAATTTCTTAATCTTTGTAATCCTCGCAAACTCAAGTTTTGCCTCGTCAGGAAGTTCTTCAAAGATATAATTTAATAACTCTTCAATTTGCCATCTATCATCTTCGCGAATAACTCCATTTTCCCTCCAAGACATATATGCCTATGGTTTTTATTAAATTGTTAGATAAATATTCTCGACTTGATACTTGTTTATGAATGTTATTCTCAACATTTACTACTCTTTCTAATTTCTCATCATAATCGGCAATATTTTGAGAGTCTTTTTCATTATGCAATCTAATGTTTTTGGGTGTTAGTTCGTCACAATGAGTGATAACAGCAATAATTGGAATATTATAGCTATGTATTTCACTAATTTTTCCGACAATAAATTCAATGTCATCAAGATCTTCAGAAATTCTTGCATCTACTTCTTTCGCTTTACATGTAAATAATATTACATCTGGGTATCTTGCTTTAATTTCATTTGTCAAAGATTCACGAGGATCTATTGCGGTATCAAATTCATTGGGATGACTTCCTTCCCCTAAACCTCGAGTATCAATTATTTCAATGACTTGATCATCCTTTTTTATGTCATACCATTTGGCTTGTCCTGTTTCAGCTTTTGTATGACCTACTTTAGCAATTTCCTCACCTACAAATGCATTTATCATCGAGGATTTACCTGAACCTCTACGACCAGCTATCATAAGTCTTGGATTTCTATTATTTAAAAGTCTCTTTAGATCTTCGATATCTTTTTTAAGTTTTTTTCTCACTGGCTCAGGAAACTTATTGAGCATGCTCTCAAGCATCGAGATCGTTTCTAATAACTGATCTTTGAATTCATTTTTCATAATAGCTTTCCTTTTCTAAAATTATGTACTCCCGAAATTAATCAGAATTTATTCTAACAAATTAATTTCAAAATTTTTCGCTTGGCTACTTTTTGGCATAACGGCTTGGCGTTTAACCGGCTTTGCCTTTTGGTCTGGTAATATAAATGAAAATCGGAATTTCTTTTTACCAACAAATTTTGAAGGGACAACCACCGGCCAAGTCCGAGTTGAAACGCTGGTTATAGGGCGCATTATATGTAGGTTCAGAATTAGTCTTTACGGCCGTTTACAAGTTAAGTGTGGGTTACAGAGAAATTCATATTCTGCCTAACATGAAATTTCACAGTAGTGAAAAAAGCTGAATTTTCACCTTACACTTTTGCATTGTTACCGTCGCATTCTCCGGTGGATGTTTTGCTATTATAATTTTATTGTCAAAATAATAATTTCATCTACAATCTCTGAAACAATCTTTCATTGCCAAATGCTTACAATTTCTCCTCAATTGAACCCTGTAATTTATATGTAGCAATTGCATCTTGCAGATCACCATTGATCAGGAAGGTCATCTCCAGCTCCCCATAAAAATAAAAAATGTTTAATTGATGAGGCCCATCATCGCGCTCGACAGGATAGGACTCAATTAATTCCAGTTCTATTAATTGATGCCAGGACTGGCTGACGTCACCAATAATAGGTTCAAATAAATCTTTGCAATAGTTGTACATGCCGAATTCTGCAGTGCCTGCGGGAGGCGAGTTCTCCGGGTCAGAATATAAAACAGTATACAACTTTAACAGTGGTGTTTTTACGCTAATGCTGTCATAGAGCTCATTGACTGATGTAGGTGGTGCAAAGTAAAAAGAAAAAAAAGAATTGTGAGCCTCGCTAAGCCCAGTCCAACTTGTCTTAAGTTGGTTTCCTTCAAAAGAATATTCTTCCCCCCGAAATTCAATATTGAAATAACACTCTTTACAAAAGACACCGGGCTCCGGAAACACAGGAAAATTAGATTCCCCCGGCGGAAACGGGCAGGGGCCCTGGCTAACATCCAAGCTGTTATTGCACCCCGCCATCACCAGGAGGATCAGATACAGGAGAGCAAGCCTTTTCGTTATTGTGTTTTTTAAAACCCGCATACGGTGTCACTCTTTTTTTGATTTTGCATACCGGGTACGGTGGCCATCCACAGTGATGATGTATTCACCCGCCGGTAATTCAGCCAGCCGCTTATTGGTGGCTTCGTGGTCGTCAATGGTGCCTTCCAGTAAAACCTCTGAAGTTTTCGCATCCATTACTTTATAGCTGGATGATGAGGATGCCCGGCAAAAGGTCAGGTTCAAATTGCAACTGGCGTTATAGGCATTAAACGTTGCACAGCCAGAACTGATCGTAAAGCTCATGTTCTTTCCGCCATTGCTGGTACTCCAACTCGGACTGCCGGAAGTCTTCACCCATGTCCACGAATTTAAATACATCTCCACCTGATTTAGGCCACCCGGCACGGTATTGAAGGTATAGAGAGGCCCTCCGTTCAGAGTGCCAGTGCAGTTGGGCAGTATATTCACGGTTTTAGTACGTTTTAGACCCGAACCATTGCAGCCAGTAAGAAGAGTGTATTCTATCTCCGATGAACCGGTCACATTCTTGGCTGTGAGGGTTACCGATGTACTTGAACTGTTCTGAAAATCAAAATCACTGCTATTGAATGTCCATCTATCTTTATGCAACTGAAGGAACGAAGGGAAAGTCTGGCCATTGTTGGTCAGTGTGAGCGTAATGTTCGACCCCTGGTTCACCGCAGAAGGGCCGGAGATCTTTATATCGGGTATGGCTGCATACCATTCTTGATTACAAGCAGTTGTAAAGGTCCTTGGATTTTGGTGTGTATAAATATAATCGGAACCTTGACCATTTGGAGTACTTGCAAAGATTCCATCATTCCGGATAATAGCCGAGTGATCGGCGCCTTGCCCAACGGGTACGACTGCGTTGGCATCGCTTTTTGAGCAAACCTGAATAAAATTCTGATCATTTGCTATTGTATAAGGAGTATAAAGTGATTCGTATTGAGCTTCATTTGAGATTGGATCTCCAGTTGAAAGATCCACATATCCTCCAATTAAAGCAGCTTTAACATATTGGTGACAATTATAGGGTGCTTGTTTTGTGTAAATAACAGAACCCGTCCCATTATTACATTGGCCAAATGATTCAACAACAGAAACAATCAATATTAGCGTAAAGAGTACAAAATATTTCATATTCGCGGGATTGAATTGAAGACTATTTTTATAAAGTCAAAACTTTTTAGCAGGTATTTTGCTGATAACAATTGCACAGTACCAACGAAATTAAGTTTATTCTCCCTTCATATACAAGTCATTTATATGTTACTAACTAAAAAACAAGGATATAACGCAGAAATCAGAGTTAATATCAAGTAAAACACCGCTGTACGCTATAAAATTATATTGAAATAATTGTATATATAAAGAGGCTTAAGTCTCAGCCAACACTACTTGGAAAGGGGTATTCTTTGAAAGATGTGAAGCCCTATAACGACCCGGCAAATAACCGACACAGAAATTATGTACTCACGTTAGCAAAGAAAACGTGAACAACAAAGGCACCAAGAAAAGCAAGTTTTACCGTGTCCGCGTTAATTTGCCTTGTTAGGCAGCCGGCCCATTATTCTATTGTTGCTTTTCAGTCCATTCGGGACGCGGCCTTGGGGTATCAAATGGACGTCCACCTTTCATACTGAACAACACATCCCGTAAAGACAAAACCCGAAACTCCGGATAGCGTCGTTGTTCGGTTTGAGCATAAGCCATAAATGAAAAGGCCATAACGCCTCCCACAGAATTTCCAATTAACACAGGCAACCAAAATGTTGAGAAAAGTTGCCACAGGCCATAGGTTGAACTACCGTGAAAGATAACCAATAAGACTTCGGAAGCGGCGGTGACCACATGGAACAAGTCGCATACGGCAATCATATAAAACACGAAATAGATAATAATCAGGCGGGAAATAGTGTCCCGCGCAGCCGTACTTATCCACACCACTCCGGCTACCAGCCAGCCTGCGAAGAGCGCCCGAAAAAAGATATCCCACCACTGCAACTCAAGACCATGACTTACAAAACCGAGTGCCATATTCATTGCATCCTGTGAGAGTACATGAGTTTTAGCAAGAACTAGGCTTCCTATTGCAGCTCCGATGACATTAGCCGCCAATACTATCCCCCATAAACGTAGAAGCAGCGGAAGGCTTGCCAGTCTGGTTAAAACCGACTTGACGGGAGGCAAGGTATTTTCTGTATATAGCTGATATCGCCCCAGTATAATATACATAAACCCAATAGGATACAGAAGGGCTGCCAAAAAAGCATTATCGGGAAAATGAGCACTGCCTACAGCATACCCGATCAGGGTTAATATAATAGCAAATCCCGCTGTAATCCCACTAAAAAAAAGCTCTCTGGGTTGACTGGTAATCTCCTCGTCCGCGGAAGCAAGAATTCGCTGGTGTATCTCCTCCCAAGAAAATCGATCACTAATTGCCCAGCCCGATTGGGGAGCGCCGGAAGCAGCTCGGTCTTTTTTACGAATGTCTGGTGTTGAAAGTTTTTGTTCTTCACTCATTTTCAAACTCATTTCTTTGATAAAGTATCAAAAGAAGGTATTAAATATTTAATGCCATTTAAATGGATTTATTAATCTACTTTAGTCCCCAAGTAATATAATGACATAATATGTAGTTTGCCTAACGGTTTGGCATTTGTGCGGCGGAACGACCATGTATGAACTTAATCAACAAACGTTTACCCGTCCGCACGAAATGCATTGATATTATTCATGGCCTCCTCCCAGAATCGTACATTACGGTTCTGCAAAACTCATAACAAACCCAAGGAGGAAAACCATGAATGTATACACTAAACAACACTTATATTACTGCGGAATCGACCTTCATGCAAGAACGATGTACGTTTGTATCCTGGATAATACAGGCGAAAAGGTTTATCACAAGAATATTCGATGTAATCCGGAACAATTTTTAAAAGCTATTGAACCGTTCCGAGAAGACATTGTCGTTGGCGTGGAATGTATTTTCTGCTGGTACTGGCTGGCCGACTTATGCGAACAAGAGGGAATCGATTTTGTATTGGGTCATGCTCTTTATATGAAGGCCATTCACGGAGTCAAAACGAAAAATGATCGAATCGATTCGCTGAAGATTGCCCGGCTGATTCGTGGTGGTAACTTTCCGGTGGCTTATGTGTATCCTCCCCAGATGAGGGCTACTCGGGACCTGATGCGCCGGCGAAACCATTTTGTTCGCAAACGAGCAGAACTTATCAGCCATATTCAAAATACGACAATGCAATATAACCTGGAGCCACTGGGAACGATCTCACGGCCACATCATCGTCGGAAGAAGGATATGATTGGTCATTTTCCTGATCCGGTCGTTCAGCTTATTGTGGAAACCGATCTGCAGCTGATCAATCACTACGATCCGATTATCAAAAATCTCGACAAGCAGATTCTGGCTTTGGCCAAAAGTCATGACCCTACAAGCCTGAATCTGCTGCGAAGTATTCATGGGGTGGGTGAAGTGCTTGCCCTTACGATGCTCTATGAGATCCATACCATAGAGCGCTTTCCAAGCCGAGGAGAATTTTGTTCGTATGCACGTCTTGTGAAAGGGCAGAAACAATCGGCAGGCAAAAATTATGGAACCACTGGCGGGCGCATTGGCAATGCTCATCTGCGATGGGCCTTTTCAGAGGCAACCGTACTGTTTCTGCGAAAAAATACAGATACCGAACGATATTACAACCGTCTGATCAATCGTCATGGTAAAAGCAAAGCATTGAGTATTATCGCCAAACGACTTGGAATTGCTGTGTACTATATGCTTAAACGCGGCAAATCATTTAACACAAAAATGTTCTTGCAAGGAAAAAATATGACCAAGGAAGAAACATAATGGGAGGAGTGCGGTGAGCTCGACGTATAACTAAGACTAATACAGGGTAGAGCCTGAATACCAGTTGCTACCACTATGACTGCGACCAAATCATTCAATGGCTGGATAGGACAAACCGCCCTGAGCTTGCACGCTTTGATTGGACGCCGCACTCGCTCCCTCAATATTATTTCGATACAATGAATGTGGGCTTATCCCCCCGACAAGACCGTCAAGGGGAATCTGTGCTGCCCCTTCCCCGAGACTTGCAATAACTAGATGGCGCCGAGAGCGCCAAAGCCTGCTGTTTGATTGTCCGGTAAAAGGGAACGCAATATTTTCTATGGCCGTCTCGCTAAATGCGGGACCGGGGAACAAATCTGGCATATTGCCAAGTGTTTTCTGTAGAGCCTCTATATATGTTTGGTACAGCCAGATGAGCTGTCAAACCGTGATTGAAAACGGCCTGTAGTACAAACCCGTTGAAAGAGTGTCGAAATTGGCAAAACGAGAAGAAAATTTTTCTCGGCAGGGTGAATTATTGCCACTTGACATTGGAGGCCATATATATGTTAGGTGGCGAACTTACTTTTCATGAATTTCATATTCACCAGGCAACTCTCGATTAACCCATTGAATACAAGTTGTATACACTTCTTCTTCATTATCACCCCAAAATGTCTCTAAATCTAGTAATCTATTAGATTGACCATTTTTATCAGTTTCAATAGTATAATATAATACTGAACCATAGATGTCTCCATTTATATGTTCTGAAATGAATAATCTGAATAACCCATCTTCATGGTCAATGTGGTAAGTTTTCTGCCAATTAATTTTTTTCATAATTTCACCCTATTCTAAATTCTACTTTTTTCTACCAACCTTCTATAATGTTCTCCGAGTGCAGTTAACCTGCATGATTTGCTATCCATTGCTGCATTCCACATATGAGGTGAATCAACTGGAACTAGTAAATTAAGTCGATTATATCTCTGTAAAATTGCAAAAATACGAGTGTTTTCTGGATCTGGTTCAGGCATACCAGCATCTCTTCCTTTCATCTCCGGCTCAAACGTTGGATCAAGTTTATATTCGTAACCAGGTTTTGGGAAAAATTCAGTAAGTCTTCTTAATTCTTCAATTGCAATAGCAGGTGTAACTTTTCTCAGTGATACAAACCGTTTCACATTGGTTTTAAAAACAGGTCTCTGTTCCCATGCACCAAGCGATTGATCAATGTGAGCGTAAACACTACCAGGTGTAATATCACCAGTCAAATTTGCAGCGCTTCCACTTAATGCATCTACTAACAGTTTTGTAAACACTCCACTTCCGTCTTCTTCCGTCGCATATTGTTCTTTTGTTGATGCAGTTAACACAGTTAACCCATCGGATAATGTTGCTATACTATCATCAGAAGGTATATTACCAGCAATTCCTGAATGACAGCTATCAAGTATTATTACCTTATTTGTAGCGGGCGATTTATTCGCGAAGGTTAAAATTTCACTTAATGCAACACCTTCATCACCTCGACTCGAATCAGATGCAAGTAAGTAGCCCCCAGTAGATTCTATATGGCCATGACCTGCAAAATAGAACAGAGCAATTTCTGCTTCTGTATTGAAAAGTTGTTCGATACTATCTTTTAAATCATTTCGCCTGATTGCATCTGAAGAGCTGGACGCTGTTAATAGTTTACAATCGAAATTAACTGAACCGCCATCATTTCTTTCAAGGATCGCTTTGACGTTATATGCATCATTTACGCAACCAAACAGAGGACTTCCATGCTCATAAAAATTGATTCCGACAATTAGTGCGATTCTCATGGTTATTTGTTTTAAAGATTATTGATAAAATTCTTAATTGAATCCCAAGTCCAAACACGAGTGTTTACACCTTCAATATTTGTACGATCATCCTTATAAGCCCACAGTCCAAGATTTTTTTTCTGTTCCTCTTTTGCACATTTGATTTCCCATTTTTGGCCGCTTGAACTTAATGAGTTTTCACTAACAAGTACTATTACACCATCAGATCGACGAATCCGCGTGCGTACCCTATCTTTCCAATTACTGTCATAAGCTTCCTTTACTGACATATCGATGTATTCGAATGGGGAATCAGTACTTAATGATTGACCCTTTAGAAAATCTCTTTGTCTCTCATCTTCTATTGCGAATGCCACGAATATTACTTTTTTATCAGCCATAAGTTCTCCTTTATATTTACGATTGTATTTTTATTCAAGCCACCTAACGGTGCGGCATTTGTGCGGCGTGGCGATCAATAAAACTATGTGCAACAATCGCTTACACGTCCGCACGAAATGCTTGTTATTTTTTCGTTTTACTTACTTGATTCAAGAGATCCAATTTTTTCCCAAGATGGGTCTGCTTCAAGGACTACTGCAATATATAAGCCGTCTTCATTTGACAGCGCCTCTGCTTGAGAAGATCTCATTTCTGCATCAATTTGCTCTGGTGTCAATTTATACATACCACCAGCTGAAGAATCAACTACGAGCCCGATTAATCCGCCGAATACAATATTTCCCCAAACCCAACCACTTGTGCTGCGGGTAAGATTGGTTTCATAAGGTTGATAGCCATCAAGTTGAATCCTTACCATATGAGAATCTTTTCTTTTCAAATCGATTATCATAGGTGTATTACCATGATTTTGGCCATTTATAGTTACACTTGCATTGCTTGGATTACTACTAATGCCAACTTGTTGTGTAGTTCCCTGCATGATTGTTCCACATGCTTGTGTAAAAAGAAGAAATATAGATATTGTTAAAATTGAAGTTAGAGTTTTCATGTTGTACCCTTGTAGTTTAGTTATTGGTTAGTTAGTGATAAAAAAGAAGATTTTAGAAATGATATGCTAAACCGATGAAAAATCTACCTGTTGTTGCATTCTCATCGGCGTCAAATGATTGTGATCCGATTTTCACTTCAGATAAATTTATCCATCCATGAGTGTAATTTATATCCAGGGTCAGCTTTTCGCTTAAGAATATTAATGCTCCAGCACCAAAGCCAAACCCTGACCCATTTATTTCGATATCATCATCTTGAGCAGACATGCCTAAAAGGGAAGCTCTTATAAAAGGTCTAAATCGGTCAGCTGTTGTTCGAAAAGTTGCTTGGCCACCTATATCGAAATGTCCTAAAATATAGTCCTCACCATCGTCAGGGACGATACTTGCGGCATCAAAAGAGGCAAACAATCCAAAATTTGTGTTGAAGTTATATCCAAGCTTTAGGCCAATTCCGGCACCTGCTTCTGTGTCAATATCTAAATCATCTATTGTCCATGCAGCTCCAAGTATAGAACCGTTAATGAAAAACCCTTCGTTATCATAAACAGGTGCATTTATACTCTGAGCGTGTAATAGACTTGATGAAAAGAGTAATGTGATAGTAAGTAGAAGTGATTTCATGTAATGTAGTTTTGATTTCAGGTTAGTTTGGGAAAATAACGGCGCTGCATTTGTGCGGCGTGGCAATGCATTAAGTTATTGGGTAGAAAATGTTTGCACGTCCGCACGAAATGCTGGTTATGCCTCTCTTGAATTGAAATTTTCAAAAATCTTGATTTAACAGGTAAAACAAGGATTTTTCCATGTCAGCACCATATATTGTTCTTGTATGTGGATTATACATTACAGAACTGAAGTGTTCAAACATTCGTAAAGATTTCACATATTCTGCATTTCTTAAGTTATATTTATCTAAATAACTAACAGGTAATTCATTGCTGTAATTTTCTTCACTTATTTCGTCAGGTAATCTTGTGTAAATATAAAGATGGTCATTCTTATCAATAAACCCATCACGCATATATGAAAAGTCTGGTGCAAATGTTGTAGGCCCATCCCTTTGGGCAACAGGAAATTCTATCCCATCGGGTGCTTTCAAAATATTTATCAAATTTCCATCACTGTCAAAATGATAAATAAGACTTGCATAATAAGGAATATACACAAATCTATTTTCCTTATTAGATCGGATTGTACCCCCTAAAGACATTTGATGTAATGCCTGATCTTCAATTATTTCACCAAAATGATGTATTTCATTGCCTTCAAAGTTAAATTTACTAAACAGTTTGTCAGCACCAAGCCACAATACAACAAAACCATCTTCTAGCACTGTAACTCTAATAGGTCGATGTTCAAGTGAGTAATTATCTATATATTCACCCGTTAGTAATGAATATGAAGTGATCCTCATAGATTGACTGTCTGCTATCCAAATCGTATCGTTTCTAACATCAAAGTCTGTAAGATGCTGTATTTCACCGGGGCCTCTTCCTCTTGTGGTAGTAAGTTTCCTTTTTTGATCGCCATTGTGATCATATTCATAAATAGTAAAATCTGCAAAATCATTTACATATGTAAAGTTGTTGTCAATCCTGATTTGAGCAGGTCTGAAAATTGACGAGGTATCTGTAAAAATACTTGATTCAATAGAAGTTTCAATTATTTCCCTATCAAACTCTGCGGGTAAAGCATCTAATGCTTGAACAAAATCCGCATCGTTGTTGTTTGTGGAAATATGAAAAATCCATATACCACTGATTACGATTATTGTAAATGCTAAAATTGTAATATTTACTCTATTCATGCCTTTATGTAAAAAAGCCAAATCAGCGATCAAAATTCTGAATTTGGCATGGTTAAAAGTTAAATAATTCTACGTGTTAACTACTTAGCTTTTATGACATAACTGCTACTGCACCTGAAATAGAAACAATATTTAGCCAATCCATAATAGTTAGACATCTTAATGTTGATAGAAGAGAAATCAATTTTCTTCAGTTTTTTTGTCATGTAAAAACCAAGCTAGAATAATTGTAGTCAATATAGAAACAAAAATATAAAGTGCAGTTAGGCCGGTATCTGTATAACAATTGTAATTTGAATCATAAAAACCAGTTCCACCAATGTTCTCACATTCGATTGGAGGATTGAAAAGAATATAAATAAGAACCGTAAGTCCGATTAGAACAATTCCTTTTTGCTTGGTATTTAATTGTAGCATGATTTAATTTGTGAGTATAACGGTTTGGCAATTCTGCTGCGGGGCTATTAACTCTAATCTTGAGCAACCAACGCAAACCCGTCAGCAGAAATTGCTGGTTATGCTTCTATCACTTCCCACGAAAATACTCTAATATGACCAATATCAACTACTTTTCTACTTGGTCGCAATTTGAAACTTTTTGATTCAATAGTCAGAGTAATCCAGTTTTTTTTGTTATCCAAAGAATTCTGAATGAACTTGAAACCATTCGACAGTTCTTTTAAGTGATTTCTACGACATACAAGAATGAAATAGCCCCGACAATCGGGATTATTATTAATACCATCAATTAGCTTACATAGGTCATTATTTATACGTTTAAGCTGAGTCTTGGTATTAAGTTTTTCTTTTTTTTTGAGGTATGTCTTCAGTTCATATAAGACTATTGGGGTATTGGTTTCCTTAATTGCAATAGCACAATCATACTTACCAAATGACTCTCTATGTACTTTGAAATCAGTATTTTTTAAATATCGTCGTAGAAATAAACTTTGGAATGCTTGAACATCGTATTCTGATATATCTTCGTCACGATCGTTAAATAACAACTCAACTCGTAAAGCGATATCTCGTAAAATTCGTCGATGTATGTCAGTTTTATGATAGTTCACGTTAAAACAGAAATAAATTATTGAAATCTTTACTCTTAACTTAGCCTCTTAATCAATACCGAAGCCACGTAAAAATAAAAGCAATGATATAATGATTCCCAATATCGAAAAGAAAACAATCTGAGTTTTAGAAACATTAGCAGATGGATGATCATATTTCTCATGTCTTATTTTGTATGACCAAAAAAGAAATAAAATTGAGATTACTAACAGTAATGTTCCAAAAACTATGTCCAACATTTTTTCTAGTTATCTAGAATCTTTTTTTGCTTCAGAAGCATAACGGCTCGGCATTTCTGCTGCGTGTCGACCATGTATGAAAATAAGCAACATGCGCTTACACGTCAGCAGGAAATGCTTGTTATACCAACTTTAAATGGCTAAATAATTAAATACTTGAATACTATTGCAAAATTCATTGTGATAATCTCTCAACCATTCGTACTTGGGTAATACATTTGGGTCATTTGAGAATTTTTTGATGTTACTTTCAATATGCTTTTTGTGAGACTTAATTAATGGTTCTATTGCATTAGTATCATCATCACAAAATGACAAAGATCCGTTTAAGTAATCAATAAACAATTCTTTTGAAGCAAAATTCAAAACATCATTATGAGGCATGTTTAGAGTCTTATTGCCATACCATTTTTTATGCTCGTCGATTAAAGAGTTTAATTCCGGCCCCACTAAAATTCTCGGATGTATAGCTTTTTTAGATTCTAAATAGTGAGCTGTAATTAAGGCATCACCAAATACTATTCTATCATCCATATAATTATAACCAGCTTCTATTCCTCCTCTGACGAAATACCCATGAGATGCAATCACCAATTGATACATTGCTAATGCACCTAAAATATTACCGAGCGGACCTTCACCTAAATCATGAGCTTCAATTTTAGTACTTAAAACTAAGTTGTCTGTAAAGAACTTATATTCAAAGTTATTACTTTTTATGAAATATTCAGCTTCATCAATTGCGGATTTCAATTTATCTAATTCTGAATTTAATGCTGAATTATCTCCCATATTGTTTGCGATAATACGACTATAACCTAAGAAATCGCAGAAAGCTACTATGCATGTATCAACCATAGGTATTTTAATTTTTGTATTACAACTGCCTCTTTATTTAACTTTTACTTGCTTTTGAATTTGACGTTATTGAATGAATAAAGTATCTGAGAAATAATCAGTAGCAGAAACGGTCAATTGACAATTAAATCTAACCATTGTTCCTGTATTTATTGCTTCCAATTGTTTTTTTGTGCCCTCATACACAGTTTCAGCTGAATTTCCGCTTATTGGTTTTACTAAGGTGCTACCTTGATGGATTTTGTCCGAAGAAAATGATGAGCCTAATAATTGAAAGTTATGATCTTGTTTCAGGATACCTATAAATTTATCTAGGTCTCCTTTAGTACAATTCTTTTCTGCTATGTGCAAACTTACCGAGTAAGGTCGTGACATTATGTGATATCAAGGTTTTATGATTTGTTGGTATAACGACCCTGCGTTTAAGCGGCGAGTCGAGTTAAAATTATTGATTTCCGAACCCTAAACGAGTCCGTTTGAAACGCTTGTTAGTTGCCTGATTTTTCTATTGAATCAAAAAAAGTAACGATTTCAGGAGTAGGATAAATTTCTGAAGGACTTCTGCCATGGAGAATAATTGCTGATTTATTGCCAAAATATGCTTCGAGACTAAATGTAACTTCTATTTCTTTTCCAGTATTATCATTTAGAGTTTTATATCCTCTTAACTTTCCAACCTTTCCCAATTCGGTTTCTTCATATCCAAATTCTGGATACAGCAAGCCATTATACTTAGCGTACTCTTCCAGCATCTGGATTACATATTGTCTATTAATGATTGCATCTGAAAATTGATCTGTGTACGAAAAACTTTCAGACTGTACATAGCTTGCATCATCAAGTAGAACAAGTTCAGCTATTTTTGAGGTAAGATCATTTGCAAGAAAATAACCATCTTTAGTTTCAGGCTCTTCTTTAAATGAAACTGAATACTCGTTTCCATCTGCCCAATAAATGAACCGGGCGTTTTGTGAATTAGTTACTTCAGATTCTGAAAACGAAGCTTGACTTGAATCATAGAGGAAATTAGTTAAACCAGATAATGCGAGAAGTATCCAAATAACTAAAAATGTTGTTCGAAATGATTTACTGCTGAATTCTTTTTTAAAGAGTTTCGCTACACCTTTGAAAATCAAAGCCACAATTAATGGTAAAAGAAATAAACCAGCAACTCTCCCGAAGTAAGAAGAAACCACTAAATAAGTTTCACGATTTCCGAATTCTTGTGGATAGAATACCCAAGAAAAAAGAAGTGTAAGAACACTAATAATTAACCAAAATCCATTTTTTTTCATTTTATCTCCTTAATTACTCAGCTTTTAATTCTTGACTCCAATCGTACAGTTTAAAGGCTATATATAAACCTCCAAAAAACCAGATAATATCCAATAAGTGCCAACCTAATCCTGCCCATGAGTTTTCTGATGTAATAAGAAAGCTAGCCCAAAGTGGTGGTTCAGTTAATGCTCTGCTGAGTCCATCATATACAATTCCGTTCTGTGTATCTACTGATCTCATGAAATATGCCATAAATGCTGCGATAGCTACACAAGCTCCTATTAAGAAAGAGAGAATTTTTGAAATGGATTTAATCATTTAATTAAGGCAACTAACATATTAATGATGAACATACTTCTTTTCAATAAATGACACAACAACGCCCCAAATTTATGTTAATGTTAGATTTGAATGAATAATGTTCAATAAAGAGGTTCAGATAAAGATTTATTGAACTTTTTAGTAAGGCTACCCACATTGTCGGTTCATACTATAAAAAGTGATGAAAAAGTTCCTCGAAAAACTGAAACAAGAAATTCGGCGAAAGAGATACAGTTATCAAACTGAAAAAGCATACATCGGATGGGTAAAACGCTATCTAATCTATCTCCATAGAAACTCATTTGACGGTGAGTATGAATATAAAATTACATTTTTTCTGAATTATTTGACACAAGAACGAAATGTATCTGCATCCACGCAAAACCAGGCCTTGTGTGCCATTGTGTTTTTCTATGAACAAGTACTTGATAAGCCGGTTGGCACTCTGAAAAATCTGGAATATGCTACCGTCCGGAAAAATTTACCTGTTGTACTTTCAGAAAAGGAAGTCACTGCTATTTTAGATCATCTCTCTGGTATTAAAAAACTGATTGTATCACTGCTTTATGGTTCAGGATTGAGGATATCTGAATGCCTAAGGCTTCGAATTCTGGATTTGGACTTAGATTATCATCAATTAGAGATTAGAAATTCAAAAGGTAACAGAGATCGCTATTCTATTCTTCCAGATAAGCTGATTCAGCCCATAAAAGAGCAATTTTTGAAGGTAAAGAGGCTGCACCAGCAGGATCTTGCAAAAGGTTATGGCCGGACACTTTTGCCCGGAGCACTTCATGTAAAATATCCCGGGGCACCTGAAGAGTTAAAGTGGCAGTATCTGTTTCCTTCAGTAAAAATTGGGCGCGATCCACGTACAGGTTTTTTCCATCGATATCACCAGTCTGCACAGGCTGTAAACCGAGAGATAAAATGTGTAGTGAACAAAACAGGTATACAGAAAAAAGTATCATCTCACACATTTCGCCACTCTTTTGCAACCCACTTACTAAAGAACGGATATGATATCCGTACGGTACAGGAGTTATTGGGCCACAAAAGCGTAAAAACCACAATGATCTACACTCATGTCCTGAACAGAGGAGGTAAGGGGGTAAAAAGCCCGCTGGATAATTGAGAGGTGGTAAGTATGTAAACTACAGTAGGACGCAAAGAAGGCGCGGAGACCGCAGAGCTTCAATTCGAGTTGCCCCGTCTCACTTCTCACGTTTCCCCCTTTGCCGTTTCACCTCTCCCCTCCATTCTTTATATTCTATCTTCGATATAAAAAACCAACCTAGCAAAACCCATGACCCTTACCCAACTCTCCTATATTGTCGCTGTAGATAAATATCGCCATTTTGCGACAGCAGCAGAGAAAAGTTTTGTCACGCAGCCCACACTCAGTATGCAGATCCATAAAATGGAGGACCAACTGGGAATCACTATTTTCGACCGTTCCAAAACACCGGTGATACCGACTGAAATCGGTGAAAGAATTATCCAACAGGCAAAAATCATCCTGAAAGAGGCCAAACAGATCTCCGACATCGCCAACTTCACAGAGAGTGAACTGAAGGGGACATTTAAAGTAGGCATCATCCCGACCATTGCGCCCTATCTTGTGCCCCTCTTTCTGCGGAATTTCCTGAAAAGTCATCCACAGTTAGAACTGGTCATCGAAGAACTTCTCACTTCTGAAGTGCTCGAAAAACTAGGCAATGATCAGCTCGATGCCGCAATCATCGCTACACCTACCGATCAGAGCTATATCTATACTGAAGATCTGTTTGTAGAACCGTTTGTCGGGTATCTCTCCCATAGTCACCCTCTCATCGACAAGAAAAAATTGACTGTCGATGACCTTGATCGTTCTAATATCTGGCTGCTCAACGAAGGTCACTGTTTTCGGGATCAGGCCGTGAAACTGTGTAAGGAGGTATCAAAGAAGAACCGATCAGCTATTGAATTTAAAAGCGGCAATCTGGAAACCCTGAAAAAGTTAGTTGAACAGAATTTTGGCATGACCCTCCTCCCATGGACGGCCATCCAAGAACACGATACCAAATGCAACAACGCGGTCATCAAAGAGTTTGAAGATCCGGTTCCATCCAGAAAAGTGCGTCTGGTTTATGGCCGAAAACACCTGAAACAGACCATCATTCGGGAGTTTAAAGAGAGCATCAGCAGCTCCATTCCAGTTTCACTCAAAAAAAGTGACCAACGGGTGTTGATTGAATGATCAAAAAATCTGACCGGCCCAACTTCCTAATCTGATTTTAGTATAATCCCTACATGGAGAATTTTTCTACCCAATGGTTTCTCGCATTTTACCTCTCTCTCGGTGCACTGCTGCTGAGTTACGGGATCTATCTGCTTGTAAAAACCGCTGCTACACGTGATTTTTTGATCTTGTCGGCAGGTGAGCCCAAACCACCGGTTGTCTGGAGAAAGGTATTGAAATATCTATTTCTATTTACACTGCCCGGTGTTGTTCTTTCATTCTTTCCCTTCTCCTGGATTGAACTTTTGTTCTCCATCTGGAGTCTATTTATTATCTATATGGGAGGCCAGTTGTTGGTGATGTGGCCTCATACAAGCAAAGCTATTTTGGAGAACCGGGATCAGATTCCCCGTAAAATCCGTTATGTTGCTTTCAACATGATCACCATTGGTGTGATTCTATTCATGCTGGCCTATATTTTGTTGGAGAGAACCCGAACGCTGTAATCCGCGCAGATGATTATTGAAAAAACCGGTTATCACGGGCTCTATTTCCCGGAACTCAACATTGCTATGGATGGGTATCATCCCGATGCAGAAGCGATCTTTGTATCCCATGCCCATGCCGACCACATGCCGCGCAACCGATCGGCACACGTTACCGCCACCGCCGCAACCCTCGATTTTATGAGGCTTCGTGGTTTCCGGGGAACCTCCACACCGGTTCCGTTTGGGGAGAAAATTAACGTTGGGTCTGCAGAGGTTACGCTTTTCCCTGCCGGACACATCCTCGGCTCCGCAATGATCTATCTGGAACATGAAGGCGGCTCATTGCTCTACACCGGAGACTACCGGATTCCGCCATCCCCTGCATCGGAAGGATTTGAATCTCCGGACAGTGTCGACATTTTGATCACGGAAGCTACCTTTGCCCTTCCGATCTACCGGTGGAAAACGTATGATGAGCTTACAGAAGATATCCGCGGTTTTGTCAGTGACTCCCTCAATGATGGCTACACACCGATTCTGCTGGCCTACAATCTGGGTAAAGCGCAGGAGTTGATGCATCTGATGGCTCCACTCAATCACCCCATGATGATACACGGCGCCGGTTTTAAGCTCTGTTCCGTCTATGAAGAGCACGGTATCAATATTGGCAACTACATCACCTACGACCGTGATACGTGCAAAGATAAAATATTGATTACACCCTCTTCTGCTCTGGCCAAAGGGTTTGCTTCGAATCTATCCAAAACCAGAATCGCTTACTGCTCCGGGTGGGCAACGAATGAGTCGAGGCGCACCCAACTGACAGTCGACAAAATGATCCCGATTTCAGATCATCTCGATTTTTTTGAGCTGATCCGGTTCTGCAAAGAGCTTTCACCAAAAAAAGTATACATCACACATACTCCCAATCCTGATGTTGTGCAGCACTATCTGGAGAGAGAGAAGATCGACTCCTCTTTTCTCGATTTTGAAATGAATATGGAGGATTGACTGTCATGACCATTCAATTCAGAACCTATTGTGAAACACTTCAGCAGATTCGCCAAACCCGCGGCAACAATGCTAAAACCCGGATCTTTGCGGAGTGTCTGAAATCCATAGAACGGGATGAAGAGCTGCAACTGGCTGCACAATTTATTGGTGAAGGAGCTTTTTCAGATCTGTCCGGGAAAAGAACCTCTGTCGGGAGCCGTACAAGCGGAGTTGCAGCAGCTACATTCTGTGAGATTGATTATGATCTGGTCTTCAAACCGTGCCGCACTGCCACGGGAAGCAGTTCCGAAACCATATCCCGCCTGATGGAGAATATACCGGCTGCGATAGAGAAACGATCACTGGTAGAGATTGGCCTGACTGATATTCAAGAGCTGTTTGACCGGCTCAACCGCGCAAAATCGCGGACGGATAAAGAGCAGATTTTATGGGAAAGCTGGGGGATGATGACGCCCGTTGAGATCAAATTTTTCATCCGAATGCTGAGTCAGGGTTCACTCCGGATCGGGTTTGAAACCAAAAGTGTGGTATCCGCCATCGCACAGGCATTTGATCAAGACCCGGAAGAGGTCAGATATGCCCACATGATTACAGGCAGCTTGGGGAAAACCGCTCTGCTAGCCCGGCAAAATCGACTGGATGATGCCACATTCCGCCTTTTTCATCCGCTCGCTTTTATGCTTGCCTCCCCCATTGAGAGCAGAAAAATTGATAATCTGCACGATTACATCGCAGAAGAGAAATTTGATGGAATGAGGGCTCAAGTCCATGTTAAAGGCGATCAGGTGAAACTCTTCTCGAGAGATTTAAATGATATCACATCCTCATTTCCTGATATTGTAAACTTTTTTCGCCAAAAAGAGATCCCACCAACAGTGCTGGATGGCGAAATCTGTCTCTTTAAAGAGAATACCATTCAACCCTTTCAGCTGCTTCAGAAGCGGATGGGGGTTAAAAAACCGAGCCAAAAAGTGCTTCAGGATTTTCCGGTTCTGTTCATCCCGTTTGATATTCTCTACGCCGATTCAGAACCTGTTTTCCATCTAACCCTCAACGAACGGCGATCCCTTTTAGAGAAACTGTCTGACGATTATCACCTCCCAATCACCAATCAATTTGAGATTCATCACATCGATAAGATCGAGACGATGTTTACCCGTGCGATTGAACATGGGAATGAGGGGCTGATGCTGAAAAACAGGCTGAGTATTTATGAATATGGTCAGAGGCGCAAATCGTGGCTTAAGGTGAAAAAGCCCGGAGGTTCGATTGATACAGTGATGATGTATGCCCATGCAGGTAGCGGCAAACGGGGTGGGACTTTTTCTGATTTCACTCTCGGTGTTTCGGTGAAAGATGATGAGCGCTACGAAGAGGAGTTTATCCCAATTGGGAAAGCATATGGCGGTTATTCCGACCAAGAGCTCAAAGAGCTGAATCAAAGAATCAAGGAGCTCACGGTGGAGCGGTATGGCCCTACACTGGGCCTCAAACCCGGCATCATTGTGGAGTTGGAGTATGATGACATTCAGGTCAACAAGCGTACCAAAGCGGGGTATACATTGAGATTTCCACGTTTCAGAGCTATTCGGAAAGACCTTGGATCAAGTGATGTGAATACATTAAAAGATGTGGAAAAACTCTATAGAGAGAAGATGGCGCAGCAACGGAGTGCTCAATCAGAACACTTGTCGTTTTTATACAAACGGAATGATTCGAACAAATAAGATCATTCTATGAGGGTTTTTCAAATCCTTCCCTATATAGAATTGATCCCATTTTGTTGAAAATTTTGAGCAGGAAAGATCTTTATTCTTTTATATTTTACCGATCATTCAAATCAAAGCTTAGACTTAGCCACATATGATTACCGGAATTCAACAGGTTGGAATTGGAGTCACGAATATCGATGAAGCATGGAGTTGGTATCGTAAGTGGTTTGGAACCGATGTTCCGGTATTTGATGATATAGCTGAGGCCAAACTAATGACTGCCTATACCGGCGGTGATGTGCATACCCGTCGAGCCGTGCTCGCTTTGAATATGAGTGGTGGCGGGGGTTTTGAGATCTGGCAATTCAAGTCCAGAGAACCGGTTCATTGTGATTTTAACATTCGGATGGGTGATTTGGGGATCAATGCCGTCAAAATGAAATGCCGAAATGTAGAGTCTGTTTATAAGTATTTCAGGGATGCGGGATGTGATGAGATGTCAGAACTTCACACACTGCCCGATTCTACAAAAACATTCAAGGTCGTCGATCCCTATGGTAATCGGTTTCAACTGGTAAATGGTGACTCATGGTTCCAGAATGGGAGCGAAAAAACAGGCGGTGTCTGCGGTGCCATGATCGGTGTGAGTAGTATTGATAGTGTTTTGCCTCTCTACACCACAGCATTTGGTTTTGATAAGGTTGTTTATGACAACAGTGGTGTATTTCCCGATATAGAAGATGATCATTCCTATCGCAGAGTACTGTTGCGAAAGAAACAGGGGGAAAAGGGGGCGTTCAGTCGGCTGTTTGGTCATGTCGATATTGAGTTGATAGAGATTTTAGATCGAAAACCGCAAAAAATTTATGAGAACCGCTTCTGGGGTGATCCCGGTTTTATCCATCTCTGTTTTGATGTATTTGATATGGATGAGCTAAAAATGAACTGCTCAGAACTGGGGTATTCGTTTACGGTCGACAGCTCCTCAACATTCGATATGGGCGATGCTGCCGGACGCTTCTCCTACATTGAAGATCCCGATGGTACATTAATCGAATTTGTTCAGGCTCATAAAGTACCTATTCTCAAAAAATTTGGATGGTTCATTGATCTCAAAAAACGAACCGATCAGAAACCACTTCCCAACTGGATGGTGAAGACGATGAGTTTTGGAAGAGTGAAGGATTAGGGGGAGGTAAAACGCAGAATTCCTCCCACAATGTCATCCCGGCCGGAGAGCCGCTCATCTTTTGAACGCGAAGCGCTCCGAGCGTAGCGATTCCCATGAAATGCTCATCTTTTAAACGCGTAGCGAAATCTCCATACGTTGTTCTTAGACTGCCCACCAACAACGGATGGAGATCTCAGGTTTTCGCCATGAGATGACGTTGTGTGATTTACCCTTTCACGTTTGCCGTTTCACGTCCACATCCTTTTTTGCAGAATTCTTAACAAGGTGCTATCATCTTGAAGAAAGAAAACTACCAATTAACTAAACATCAGACATGTCAACGAAAAAATTGAGAATTATTGTTATCGGGTGCGGAAATATGGGAACCTCACACGCAAGAGCTTATTTTAAACTGGATGGATTTGAAATCGTGGGACTTGTAGACCGAAATCAGGGAAACCTGGAGCGCCTCACGAAAGAGATGGGAGCTATCCCGACCTACAACAACTTTGACATTGCTCTAAAAGAGACAAAACCGGATGCAGTTTGTATCTCTACCTACCCGGGCACACATGCGGAGTTTGCTATCAAAGCACTGGAAAGCGGTGCTCATGTTTTTGTTGAAAAACCTATCGCTGAAACTCTAGAGGATGCGAACGCTGTTGTGAAAGCGGCTAAAAAAGCGGACAAAAAAGTGGTGGTCGGATATATTCTTAGGCACCATCCGGGCTGGAAGCAATTTATTGAGGTTGCAACAACACTGGGCAAGCCGCTTGTGATGCGTATGAACCTGAATCAACAGAGTACCGGAAAAGAGTGGAAAGTGCACAGAAGTATCATGGAAGCGATGTCGCCAATTGTGGATTGTGGAGTTCATTATGTAGATGTGATGTGTCAGATGACCAAAGCCAATCCGGTTAGCGTCAGTGCAATCGGTGCTCGGCTTAGTGATGAAATTGATCCCGATCAGTATAATTATGGACAGTTGCAGGTCCGATTTGACGATGGTTCCGTTGGATGGTACGAATCCGGTTGGGGACCCATGATCAGTGAGCAGGCCTATTTTGTGAAAGATGTGATGGGACCCAAGGGGAGTGTAAGTATCAGTAAGAATACATTCGATCTGCCGCAGGGTTCATCTGCTGATATTGGCGGACACACCTCGGTCCAGCGGTTGCGTTTACACCATTCTGAATTGAATAGTGATGGAAAACTGAGTCGTGCCGACGAAATGCTGGAAGCTCCAAGTGAACCGGATCACGATGAGCTATGCTATTTTGAACAGGAGTTTTTTCTCAAAGCGATTCAGGAGAATTTAGATCTGTCAGATCACTTAAGTGAGGTTGTTCATACGTTGAAAATTGTACTGGCCAGTGATGAATCGGTGAAAACCGGAAAAACGGTTGAGCTGTAGTTTGTAAATTGTTCACGGCCCGTTAAGTTTTAACCGTAGAGGGCGCCAAGGAAGCGCAGAGAACGCGGTGAGGTTGGAAATATCACATGATTGTATAAAAGAATGCATATAGATCATATCGGAATTGCTGTCGAAAATCTGGACGAGGCGGTCGATACCTATTCAAAAATCTTGAACAGCACGCCCTATAAAAGGGAAGTTGTTGAAGAGCAGAAGGTAGAGACGGTCTTTTTCAAAACGGGAGAATCTAAAGTGGAGCTATTAGGTGCCACGTCCACAGACTCTGTGATTGCGACCTTTATCCGTAAAAAAGGCCCCGGTATTCACCACATCGCCTTTGAGGTTGAGGATCTGGATCAAGAGATCAAACGAATGCAGTCGGAAGGGTACAAACTGCTGTCTGATAAACCCTCAAAAGGCGCTGATAATAAAATCATCGTCTTCCTGCACCCAAAAGAAACCGGTGGAGTTTTGGTGGAGCTGTGTCAAACTATAGTGGATTAATCTATAAGTAATGTGTAAGTAAACATATACTAATCAATAAGTAATGTTAGGAAGTGAGAAGGCAGAAGTGATCCCACAACGTCATTTCAAACCCAACAACGTCATCCCTTACATGCCTGACGAAGCGACAGCGGAGGATGGCATGATACGCTCCTCTTTTATCCCACGTAGCGATAGCGGAGTGCTCATCTTTTGAACGCGTAGCGAAATCTCCAAACGTTGATTTAGGGCTGATCACCAACAACGTATGGAGATCTCAGGCATTCGCCGTGAGATGACGTTGTTGGTTCTGTCCTCTCACGTCTCACGTCTCACGTTTTTCTTTAAAGCCCCCTTTTCTCGAGATATTTGATGATGTATTTTCCAAAAACATCAAACTCAACATTCAACATATCTCCCACTTTTTTCTCTTTCAGATTTGTATAATCCCAGGTGTAAGGAATAATTGCCACGGCAAACTGATCCCCCTCGTCTCTTGCAACGGTTAAGCTGATTCCATCAAGGGCGACACTCCCTCTTCCGACAATATAGTTTTGATACTCGCTCGGGCACTCTACCCAAAGCATTATATCAGCCCCATCTCTATCGATCTTGGTAATTTTTGCAGATGTATCAACATGACCCTGAACAATGTGTCCCTCAATCGCTTTCTCCAAAGTCAGAGATCTCTCCAGATTCACCGGGCTCTCAACGCCTAGTTTTCCCAGATTCGTTTTTCTCAACGTCTCCTCCACACACTGAACCTTAAAAACATCTTCTTTGAAAGAGACAACGGTCAGGCAGACCCCATTCACTGAGATACTCTCATCAATATGAACCTTCAACCCAAACGTGGATTGAATCGACAACTCCATCCCGCCGTCCATCTTTGTGATCTTCTTTATAACTCCAACCTCTTCAACAATTCCGGTAAACATAGCTTATAAATTTGCTGTTAATAACATGTCGGGACCTACCTGATCCCAACTGTGATTTTGGAACGGAATTACATCTTCCATCCGTTCTATACCCAATCCAAAAACTGACTTGGTTCCCCCACCCAACAGTTTAGGTGCGATAAAAAGTTGGAGCCGGTCTACAAGTCCCTCCTTCAGGAGTGCTGTTGACAGTTGCTGTCCACCTTCCACTAATACAGATGTCACTCCAAGGTCTCCCAATTTAAGCATAGCATCTCTCAAATCCACATGACCCTTTTTCTGTTCGGTGATTACAATCTCCCCTCTGAAATAGTTGCTGTGAAGAATTTTAAGCATGGGATCGATTTCATCACGGGAGCCTCCTTTTTCATAAGTTAATACAATGGTTTTCTCCTCAAAAGCATCATTGAAGAGATTCAGGTTGTCAGGAAGGTTTCGAGGGCCATCAATCACGACTCTCCTGGGTTGCCGGCCCTCAACCATCCGGACGGTAAGGGATGGGTTGTCGTTCAGAGCTGTGTTTCGACCAACTAAAACGGCATCGTCCTGACTCCTCCAAAGGTGTACTCTTTTTCTGGATTCTTCGGATGTGATCCACTGTGAATCACCATTAGGAGCTGCGATGTAACCATCAGCCGATTGCGCAATTTTCAGTGTGATAAACGGGCGGCCAAACTCCAGATAGTGAAGCCATTTTTCGTTTACTTTTTCCGCCTCTTTTTTAAGTACACCCACATCCACCCGAATCCCGGATTTACGAATTTGTTCAATCCCCTTTCCATCCACTTTTTTAAAAGGATCTTTCATTGCAATCACAACTCTTTTAATGGGTTGTTTCGAGACCAGATCGGCGCAAGGGGGTGTTTTCCCATGGTGAGAACAGGGTTCGAGCGTGACATACATCGTTGCACCTTTTAATTTAGACGAGTCTGTAACACTTTTCAGTGCAGCCACCTCTGCATGGGCTTCCCCATATCGTTCATGATATCCCTCACCGATGATATCCCCGGCTTCAGAAACAATCACACATCCAACCATCGGATTTGGAGATACATAACCCAATCCTTGCTGTGCAAGGCTTAGAGCTCTCTGCATCCAGATTCTGTCTTGTGCGGGATCCATATCCGAATAATTGTTTTTAATTTTGAAAAGAATGTGTGTGCAATATCATGTATAAAATAAAAAAGGGTAAGAGAAAACCCTTACCCTTTTTAATATTCAATAATGACTTTCCATTCAATGATTAACGAATGAGACGACTTCTGTTGTCTCTAATGGTCGCTTCTTCTTTGAGTTGATCAATAAATACTGAATTAAATGACATAAACTTTTCCTGCTCCAACCGACTTCTGATTTCACTGCGTTGAGCGGAGGTCATTACGGATTCATCTACCATACTGATATCATCTGCATGGATGACAAAAATGGCATTATCACCACGAATGGGCGCAGAAAATTGGTCAATTTCCATTCCAAAGATGGAACCAATCACTTTGATTTCTCTTCCTGCACCTTCCAGGTTATTGGATGCCATCCGCACATCCATTACAGAAACGACATCCTTTCCGGCTGCAGCTGCCAAAGTTTCAATTTCTTGATTTTGAGCACGTAGCTCCCGAACACGTTCATAGAGAATTTCTTTTCGTTTTTCTGTACGAACGGCATTCTCAACCTGTTGTCTCACTTCATTTAGTGGTCTTACACCACTGGGGATTTTTTCCAATAGCTGTACAACAATAAATTGTTCGTTCAGTTCTATCGGGTCGGAAATACTGTTTCTGCTTAGCTCTTCCAGTTCATCCAGTGTTATCTGGCTGGCCCCCAAACCGGGGATAAACGGATTATCTTTTGTGGCTGTTGCTGTTTGAACCTCAAGATCTCTTCTCTCTGCCTCTACCTCGAAACCATCCGACGAAGCGTAAAATTCAAATTCCCCGGCCATTTCTGCCAACCTGTCGACAGTCCCAATCGGATCTGCTGTCACAGGGAACGTTAGGGTAGCATATTTTATAGCATTCCCTTGCTGATCAATTTTTTTAAGTACATGAGGTGCATCATTAATCATCAATACATCAGTCACCTCACCAATTTCGAGATCGACTACAGCACGATACTCTTCCTCTATTTCATCAGCCGGTATAAACTCATTTCTGAATTGAACTTCTGATTGATAACTGCTCAAAAAGAGTGAATCATTCTGGGACATTTCGAATGCATTTCTTAGATCTTCCACATCCCGTATTGCATTGAGTGTATCCTGCGCTGTTGGAGTTTTGTCCCAACTTACATATCTGAATTGGTAGGTTTCACTCCGTTGAAAGAGTGCCGGATTGTTCCTGTGATACTCAGTTAGCTCGGCTTCTGTAAGAGTAATTTCATCATCTGAAACATCAGAAAACGGAAATCTTACATATCGTACATCGGCAAAAGAGTTGTTTTTGATAAAATCATTTTTGATATCAAGAGAGCTCACTTGCAGCCCGGAAGTAATGAAGTTCCCCATCTTTTGCTGTCTGCGGTTATCTCGAAGTTGTTGTTCGATCATGATCCAGGCTTGACTGTTTTCGGGAGCTTCGATAGCTGCACGAAGCGCAATACGGTCGATAATACCGTCCCCATCAGCAAATTGCTGACGAATAAATGGATCCGGATTTTCGCCTGTGATCATCTCAATAAGTTCACTGTCTGTGACCGTAATGCCTAGTTGATTCATCTTTTGTTGGAAGAGTCGGGCTGTCACCAGATCCTCCCAAGCTTGATTCTCATAAAGAGTTCTGAGCTCCGGAGTCAGGGTACCTCCTCCGGTCTGTTGACTAAATTGGTCTGTATAGTAACTTACCCGGTTATTGTACTCCTCAAAAGAAATTGCATCTCCATTCACTTCACCCAAATTGGCAGGCCCCTGATTAACCCCTGAAAAGAAATCCACATCAGCTAATACCCACAATATTCCAAAAGAGAAAATCAGTATCCATAAAATGGAAGAGGTACTGTTTCTCATTTTTTCCATTACACCCATAAAAACCTCTGTTATGCCTTAAATAGTAAGATTAATTTTGAACTATAGCCTTCAAATATACGACATCAAATAACCAACAACAACGAATAGGATGGCCGAAGTATCAGATTTGAATATTGTTTAAAACAACTCAATAATACTCATATGGCGCAGATATCGCCCCGGATTTTCATTAATCCCTTTGACTAGTTCATTTAGTTCCAAAGATAATGAGTCCAGATTATTATAGAGTGAAGGATCGTTGACCAATCGTCCGAGAGTTCCATCTCCCTGATTAATTTTTTCCAGAATTTCATTTAGATTTCCGGTTGCAATCTCAAGCTCGTTTTTAATTACGGAGAGCTCTGCGAGGGTTTCCTCTATTTGGACCATCAAGCTATCAACACGTGGACGGCTGTCTGTCACCAGTGTATCCATCTGGCTCAACATTCGGCTACCGGATTCGATTGCGTTATCAATCTCCGCTTGCTTTCCTTCCAGAATATCTGCGATCCTATTCACTGTTTCGTTTGCTCCGGATAGTGTTTCATCCAATGTTGTTCTAGTGTCGTCATTTAGGGTTTGGTTCAGCTGATTTAGAAATTGATTTAATTCCTGTATAGTACTTGAGACATCATCCCCCATCTCTTCACCTTTTTGCCCGAGAACTTCCATCATAGATTCTGTATATGACCCTCTGATCTCTCCATTGTGCTGAACATATTCTGTTGAACTCCCCAATACGATCACAATCGACTTACCTTCGACGATACCGAGAGATGTGAGCCTGGCCTCTGAATCCACGGGAATGGGAAGATCCGTATCAATGCCCATGGTGATTCGCACCAAACTTTCAGGAGTCAACTCAACACTACTTACAGATCCAACCCGGACCCCTTTAATATAGACCAGACTTCCACTGCTAATCCCATCTGCCCGATCAAACGTTGCAGAAACAACCGTTGATTGTCTGAAAATTGGAATGTCTCGCATAAACCGAAATCCCACTACTGCTACAACTACTGCCAGGAAAACAGTAATTCCGACCTTTACTTCATTGCTTAAATTCATAAAATTAATTTAAGGTGTTTTAATTTGATACTCACTTGCGGTTATAAAATTTATTAAATCTTTTTGTTCACTCTTTCTCATCTCTTCCAGGGTTCCATGCCAACTTAACTTCTGATCGTTTATAAAAGCAACTTTATCCGCCACTTTTAATACACTATGCATATCGTGAGTGATCACAATAGAAGTAATTTCAAGCTCTTCGGACATTGTGATAATTAAATCATTGATCTCCGATGCCGTTTCCGGATCCAGCCCTGAAGTGGGTTCATCATACATCAAATACTCCGGTTCTAAAATAATAGCCCTTGCTAAACCCACCCGTTTTCTCATCCCACCGGAGAGTTCGGATGTCTCTTTAGATGCAGATTCTTGCAAATTTACAAATTCCAGAGAACGCATCACTTTTTGGTGGATCTCCTCTTCAGAAAAATCTGAAAAGTATCTCAATGGGAATGCGACATTTTCAAATGTATTTATAGAATCAAACAGTGCAGATCCTTGAAAAAGGACACCGAATTTCTGTCTCAATTTTCTTTGGCCTACATAGTCAATGGCATGAATGTCCTTACCATTAATAAAAACCTCACCTGAGTCGGGTTTCATAAGGGCATTGATATGTTTCAGAAGTACCGACTTCCCGCACCCTGATCGTCCTATAATGGCCAGAATATCCCCATCTTCGATTTTTAGATTCACATCTTGCCAAATCAGAAGATCGTCAAAACGTTTAGTAAGATTCTTAATTTCAATCATAGTAGAAGTACAGCGAGTATAAAATCGGCCAGTAAGATATAGATACAACCTAAAACGGTGGCTTCTGTCGTACAATTCCCAACTCCTTCTGCCCCACCGGTTGCAAAATATCCTTTATAACAGGCCACAGTTGTGATAATAAATCCAAAAACAAATGATTTCACAAACCCAAATACAACATTCCATGGATAGAAGTACATTCTTGCTCCTTTCAGAAAATCATCAGGTGGTACTGACCCTGAAAAAAAACCTGCCGCTAGTCCGCCGCCAAGTCCAAAAATACTAGCTACGATATAGAGAACAGGAAACATTAGAATACCGGCCAGCACTCTGGGTACAACCAAAAAGGAGACAGAATTAAATCCCATCGACTCCAAAGCATCTATCTGTTCACTTACACGCATATTCCCCAATTCAGTTGCGACTCTGGCACCTACTTTTCCGGCCAGAACCAACCCGGAAATAACGGCTGCCAATTCAATTAAAATAGATTCCGAAACTATGGCGCCTATTGTGGATAGAGGTATAAAGGCAGATTCAAGCTGATATGCTGATTGCAAAGTCATCACTGATCCTGTAAATACCCCCACTAACATGATAATAGGGACTGAATCATATCCGACTTTTACCAGCTCTTGAAACAGATTTTTACGATATGTGCTTACTTCCGTTGACGAGCGAAGTGCCTGATATAAAAGGGTACTGTATTTTCCAATTTCCTTCAGCGCGTACATGTCTTAGAAAGCTCTTTGATTAAGGTTCATTCTTCCATGATTATTAATTGCTTTTTCAAGTTAATATATTACAAAAGTTTTACCCAAAATGTGTCTCAATCCGTTATGAATTAATGCTTTATTCTAAGTCCATCTGAAGATCGTAACTTTCACGAAGCAGATCGTTCCGATATCTGTTATCTTTGCATCAGAATAGATCATTTTAAACTCATACTAAGTCAGATAATTGCATGATTAGATATTTTACAGCAGGTGAATCACACGGCCCTCAGCTTAATGGTATAGTTGAAGGTCTGCCGGCAGGTTTAGAGATTACAGAGCAGTATATTGAACAGCATCTTGTGCGAAGACAGAAGGGTTATGGTAGGGGTGGACGCATGGCATTTGAAAAGGATCATGCTTCGATTACTTCGGGAGTTCGTTTTTCTAAAACGACCGGCGCGCCGATATCCCTTTCTATGATCAACAGGGCGTTCAAAAAAGATAAGGACAACTGGCCAAAGGTTATGGCTATTGATGGCAAAAGGGGGGATGTTGAATCGATTACACTGCCGAGACCGGGCCACGCAGATCTGGTGGGGCTGCAAAAATATCAATTTGATGATATCAGACCTGTAATTGAACGATCCAGTGCACGGGAAACTGCAATGAGAGTCGCTTGTTGTTCAGTTGCCCGAAAATTCTTAAAAGATTTGGGCATCGAAATAGGGGGACATGTTTTACAGATCGGTTCTGTCGGTTATGAAAATTGGGCTCAGGTACGGGACATTGCAGATGATCTGAGTTTACATGGGGCTGAAATGGTATATCAAAAAGCAGATCAATCTGAAGTGAGATGTTTGAATGATGATCTCAGTGACCTTATGAGAGAAGAGATCAAGATGAGACGAAAAGAGGGAACTTCGCTGGGCGGTATTTATGAAATTATCGTAACAGGGCTGCCGGCGGGACTGGGGAGTTATGTTCATTGGGATCGAAAAATTGATGGCCAACTGGCACAGGCAATTTTAAGTACACAAGCGATGAAAGGTGTCGAAATTGGACTGGGTTTCGAAGCGGGGAAAATGCACGGACACGAAGTCCATGATGAGATCATCTATAAAGATGAAAAATTTCAACGCCGATCCAACCGTGCCGGTGGAATAGAGGGAGGTATGACAACCGGCATGCCCATTATTCTCAGGGGCGTAATGAAACCGATACCAACCATGCTTAAACCTCTCAAAACAGCAGATATTGAGACAAAGATTGAACAAGAAACCCGTTATGAACGCTCTGATGTATGTGCACTTCCCAGAGCCGTAGTGGTTGCTGAATCTGTGATTGCACCTGTGTTGGCGAATGCCATCTTAGAAAAATTTGGCGGCGACTCAATGAAAGAGGTATTTGAACGTTTCAATCATAATGATGGAAAAAAATAATTTAAAAACATTGGCTTTGAATCTGAAAAAGAATCCGGCCGATTCTTTTTCAAAATTCGCTTTAGCATTGGAACTGTTAAAGAGGAATGAGGTATCAAAAGCCAGAATACTATTTGAATCCGTTCTAAAGCAAGACCCACAATACCTGGGTGTCTATTATCATTTGGGTAAGCTTTATGAAAGTATGGGGTTATTACAAGAGGCTTTTGAAATTTATAATAAAGGAATGGTGGTGGCAAAAATGCAGGAAAACCTTCGGACACTATCTGAACTCAACGATGCTTTGGAAATTCTTAAAATTGAGATGAATGATGACTGACAAGATGTTTAAATTTTTTACGTTACTCTCCCTTTTTCTGACATTTACATTGGTTCTATCTGATACTGGAAATGCTCAGAACCAGACCACTGAACATATAGTAGAAGCCGGAGAAACATTGTTCAGTATATCAAGAGAATACAATATCTCAGTCAGTAATCTAAGAAGCTGGAATGAGTTGCAGTCTGATAATTTGCAACCCGGTCAAGTTTTATCTCTCTTGGCTGCAAATTCGAATGAACACATTATTCATCAGGTAAAAGCCGGTGAATCACTTTTTGCCATATCGAGACGGTATGGTGTGACGATTGCTGAAATTCAACAGTGGAATCAGCTAGATGGAACATCTCTGGAAGCCGGCAGCGAATTGATAATCTACTCAAATATTGATCATGGAGAGGCAACACCCCCACCCTCTATTACAGAAATTGAACAGATGGATGAGCAGGAACGTACATCCATCGTGCGTGATATGGAGAACTCATCAGGAAGTGAAAACTATGTTGTAAGAAGCGGTGATACTCTCTATCAGATTGCAAGAGACCATGAAATGAGTGTAAGTGAATTGAGGAATTTAAACAATTTGAGTAGTGACATGCTTCGCGTTGGGCAACGTATAATGGTGAGAAGAAATCAATCAGCCCCCTCCATTGCTGAAGGTGCTGAAGAGTCAACTCCACAAGGAAAATTTACTACCTATAGAGTGCAAAGCGGAGAAAATATGGAAATTTTGCTATCCAAATTTAAAATGAGTAGAAATGAGTTAATGGCATTAAATCCGGGATTAGTAGAGGGTTCTGTTACGTACGGTCAACAATTGACCATACTTTTACCTCCAACCCGAGATTTTCGTAATCCTTACCGAAGAGATGCCAATCTGGAAGATCTGGGTACAGTATCCGTTTCCAGTTATGAAGTGAGCGAAAAGGCCTCTGCAACAACCAGCGGAGAACTATACAATCCGAATCAGTTAACAGCAGCTCACAGTAATATGGCGCTTGGAAATGTAATCTATGTTGAGAACCCAAATAATGGCTATGGAGTTTTTGTTAGAGTGAATGACAGACAATCAGGAGATGGCTTGAAACTTTCAAATAAAGCTTATGAACTATTAAATTTTTCAAGAATAGAACAACCGATGGTCACGATCTTCTTAGATAATTAATAGTTGGCATACCCCTATTTTTTAAAATTGACAAAAAAATTGAAATCGCTGACATTTGTTGGTATTCAATCGATTGACTGGGAACACTGGTGAGGTTTATTTAGTTATGATCGTAGTTCATTTTAAGTAGAATTGAGGTCAATAATGTCTGCTTGAATCAAGTTAATGATTCGAAAATAATAGGAAATCAGGTCATATTTACGGGCGTTTCTATTCCATTATTGTTGATAAAAAATGGTTATCTTGGTTTAGTGTTAAAGAGATTATTTACAAGACTGATCAATTCTATCAATTAGATTATAGAATAACTTAATAGTACTTTAATTCTTAGATGGGTATTGAGGATTTAAGAGAAGAACAGAAATAACAATGACGCTGCAATAACATAGGGATGGCAGAACTCACAAAAAAAGAAATTAAAAAGCAGCAAAACTTCAATGAGGAGATTTTACCTCATCTGGATGCGCTCTATAATTTTGGCTTGAGACTTACCACAGATCCAAATGATGCGGAAGATTTGGTTCAGGATACAATTGTGAAGGCATTTCGATTTTTCAGTAGTTATGAGAAGGGTACAAATGCAAAAGCATGGCTCTTCAGAATTCTGAAAAATTCATATATAAATAACTATAGGAAAAAATCGAAAAAGCCACAAGAAGTTGACTATGATGAAGTGGCCTCTTTTTATGAATCCATCCGAGCTGAGAGAACTAATAGTTCAGATTTAGAAGATAAAATGTTCCGGGAATTGATTGATGATGATCTCTCAAATGCACTCGACAGTATTCCCGAAGATTTCAGGACGGTTGTACTGCTATGTGATGTGGAAGATTTCACCTATGAAGAGATCGCTAATATGCTTGATGTGCCGATTGGAACGATCCGTTCCAGATTGCATAGGGGTAGAAATTTGCTGAAAGCGCAATTGATGGAGTATGCATCAAATCGGGGTTATGCCACCGATTAAGTTGGTAGGATGATACGGATTACTGTACCTCTGTCTGGCTCACTACTGTAAACAAATACCTTTCCGTTGTGGTACTCTTCGATAATTCGTCTGGTTAAACTGAGTCCCAGGCCCCACCCTCTCTTTTTTGTACTGAATCCCGGTTTAAATATCTCCTTTACAAATTTTCGGTCTATTCCTGTACCGGAATCTTCAATATCTATTATCAGCTGATCTCCCTCTATTTCAGCACTGATGGATACGTAGGGAATTGATTCTGAATCCCGAATGGCATCCATTGAATTTTTGATCAAATTCTCTATTGCCCATTGAAAAAGTTCTGTATTTATTGTCGCTTTAATATTTGTTCCTACAACTTTCCGTACTTCTATTCTTTTACCTAGTTGTGGAAGTCTTCTCTCCATATAAGATATCACTTCATCAATAATCGGCTCCAAGGAAGTTTTTTTCAATTCCGGCTGTGACCCGATTTTATTAAAGCGTTCTGCTATTCCTTTTAATCGACTTACATCATCTTCAATCTCGTATACGATAGAAAGAGTCTCTTCATCTTGCTGAGAGCTGTCTTTAAGTAACTGAATCCACCCATACATACTGGAAAGAGGGGTGCCCAGTTGGTGAGCGGCCTCTTTTGTCATACCTACCCAAAGATTAGACTGCTCTGATCGGGTAATACTTTTGTATGTCGCATACCCGACTCCCAAAAGCAGTGCCAGGATTCCAAATTGGACATAGGGGAAAAATCGAAGATATTGAATCATCGCACTTTCTCCGTAATAAACCAGCAAATTAAATGAACGATCACCATCAATTAAAGGGATGGGAATCGGTTCATGTATAGCACCAAAATCCTCTATTAACTGTTGTCGATCTGCATTATCTTCGATAAACCGATGGTGAAGCACGAATCCTGATTCGTCAACAACTATCACCGGTATATCAAATAGATCATCCGGTTGGATAATTGCACGATTAACAAAATCGATTGTCGCTTTTTCTGATTCAGCTTCAAGAATTAATCTGGAGAGACTATCGGGTACCTCGGGATAGTTTCTAAGAATACTGACAACCTGATTCAGTTTATCACTTACTTCAAAATGGATCGGATCCACATTATGCTGAAATGCCTTGGCCCAAAGTTCTACACTGGCTCGTTCCTGCTGCATAATTTTGTTGAGCAGTACCTGATTGTAGATAAATGATGCAGCGGCCAAAATGACAAGAAAAATGACCAAAATCAGTTTGATCCGGCTGGATGGGAGTAATCTGTTCATGATTTACAGCAATTGATCTGCATAATAAATGATCGTTTTATTGGATCATTCAAAATAATACCCGTTACGATGCCGGGAAGAAACTTGAGTCGGCGATCAGGCTGAAGCTCTCTGCTTTTCATACACCGGAGGCGCCTTCTTCTCCACCGTCTCCCTTGTTATGATACAGCGTTTCACATTTTTCATTGAAGGGATCACAAACATAATTTCAAGCATCGCATCTTCCAAAATGGATCGGAGTCCACGTGCCCCGGTTTTTCTCTCACGTGCTCGTTCAACAACAGCAGTTAACGCATCATCTTCAAAAACCAATTCGACATCTTCAAGGCTGAAAAGTTTTTTATACTGTTTAGTGATCGCATTTTTAGGTTCCACCAGAATTTTGATCATCGCTTCATCGGATAGCTCTTCCAATCCACAGATAATAGGCAGCCGGCCTATCAGCTCCGGAATCAATCCAAATTTTTGCAAATCATCCGGTTCTACATGAGTAAATATTTTGGGATCTTTTTTATCGAAATTTTTCTGATCATCTGAATGGAATCCCATTGAACTTGTTGAAAGTCTACGGGCGATCACCTCTTCCAATCCGCTAAAAGCTCCTCCACAAATAAATAGGATGTCTGATGTGTCTAGTTGAATAAAACTTTGTTCAGGGTGTTTTCGTCCCCCTTTCGGAGGAATATTTGCTGTCGTTCCTTCCAAAATCTTCAAAAGAGCCTGCTGTACACCCTCGCCCGATACATCCCGTGTAATTGACGGGTTATCGCTTTTACGAGAAACTTTATCAATTTCATCGATATATACAATTCCCCTTTTTGCTCGCTCTACGTCAAAATCGGCTGATTGAAGTAAATTACTGAGAATACTTTCGACATCTTCACCCACATAACCCGCTTCTGTCAGTACAGTTGCATCTGCAATTGTGAAGGGTACATCGATTAAATTTGCCAATGTTTTGGCTAAAAGAGTTTTTCCTGTTCCTGTGGGTCCGATCAGGCAGATATTGCTCTTCTCTATTTTTGTATCGTCAAATTGAATTTCAGATGAACCGGATACTCGTTTATAGTGATTATAAACTGCAACAGCGAGTGCTTTTTTTGCATCATCTTGTCCGATTACATACTCATCCAGCTTGTTTTTTATCTCAACCGGTTTGAGCATCGGTTTGTACTGCTTCTCGCGACGGCGAGCTAAAGAAGAAAGATCACTCTGTATAATACTGGATGCATCTTCCACACAGTGATTACAGATATAGACATCCGGTCCGGCCACCATGGAATTTACATCCTGACTGGCACGCCCACAAAATGAACAAAATACTGCTTCGTTATCTTTCTTTTTACTCATACGTTTTTAACGCCTCATTACTCTGTCGATCAGACCATACTCCTTTGCTTCGTCGGCTGTCATCCATTTATTACGGTCTGAATCTCTGATTATATCTTCAACGTCTTTACCGGCATGATCCGCTAATATAGAACTTAATTCTTTTTTTAGACGAAGAATTTCTGCAGCCTCAATTTCGATATCACTTGCCTGTCCCTGAACCCCACCCAATGGTTGATGAATCATTACCCTGGAATGAGGCAGTGAATTTCTTTTTCCTTTAGTTCCGGCTGTCAATAGTACAGCTCCCATGGAAGCCGCCATACCGACACAAGTCGTTGCTACATCGCATTTGATATACTGCATGGTATCATAAATTGCCATACCTGCAGAAACTACCCCGCCCGGACTGTTAATGTACAAATTTATATCTTTTTCGGCATCCTGACTCTCCAAAAACAGTAACTGTGCTACAATTGAACTTGCTACAGTATCATTTATGGGTGTTCCCAAGATGATAATGCGATCTTTTAAAAGGCGGGAGTAGATGTCGTAAGCTCTTTCGCCTCTGTTCGTGGTTTCAACAACCATCGGTATCAAACTATTCTGTATGTCTGTAATATCGCTCATAGCCGGTATCTCAAATATGGGTTGTTTTCTGATCATTACTGCTTATTTAGCTGTTTCTTTTTTATTTTTCTCTTCTCTCTTCAACTTAAAATCTTCCTTAGAGAGTTCATTAATCTTAACAACTTCAGACAGTTTATCAAAAACTTTATTTTCCCGGATGCTGGTTCTCATATTTTCCAGCATTGAGGGGTTTTGTGCATAGTAGCTTTTTAACTGATCTACAGTGGCGCCATATTTAGCAGCTTCAATAGCAATAAACTCCTCAATATTTTCCGGTTTAATCTCAATATCTTCGAATTTTTCCTGAAGTTTTTCGCTAATGAAGGCCCATTTAGCTTCTTTTTTGGCCTGATCGTCCATTTTTTCCTTGTACCCTTCAATATCAAAATCTTGGGGTAACTCACCCCCTGATTGTTGCTTGGCATACTCTACATAAGAGTTCAATACCTGTGCTTTTAAAACGTCAGGCACATCAAAACTGTGAACTTCAGTAATTGCGTCGATCGCATCTTGTCTGAACATATCATTAGAAGATTGATCATAATAGTCTTGCATCTGGCTCTTGATATAACTCTTCAGCTCCTCTACATTTTTGGCTTCACCGTTCGACTGTTGCTTGGCAAACTCATCATTCAGTTCAGCTTTTGCCATTTTTTCAATTTTCTTGACATGCAGTTCAAAACGATCATCCGCACCCTCTTCACTGAGCTCCATTTTAACGACATCTCCCACTTTTTTACCAACCAGGTGATCCTTAAAATCTTTAGCGCCTTCCTGACGCAGATCCAGTTTTTGATCTTCATCCTTTTCACCTTTAACCGGATTTCCATCTTCATCGAGGCTGATTGCATCCACGGTGACCCGGTACTCTTCTATAATGGGTCCTTCTGTCTCTTCCCAATTTCCCTGACGTTCGAGAGATCGTTCAATCTCCTCTTCCACCTCTTTATCCGTAACATCATGGACCATTTTGTCGATCTTGATCTTTTCAATCTCATTCAGTTCAAAAACCGGTTTCACACCTACTTTAAAAGTGACTTCCAGTTTATCATCCTCCCATGACATATCGACCATTTCCGTTTCGCCTATTGGCTCATGTTCCGGCACGATCTCTTTCTCGTAGATCTCCTGAACATAGGTATTGATCTCTTCAAGTTCGATCTCTTTCCCAAATCTCTTTTTGATCAATCCAAGTGGTGTTTTTCCTGGCCGGAATCCGGGCATCTGTATTTGACCCTGATACTTTTTATATGCTTTTTCAAAGCTCTGAGACAGATCCTCTCTATTGGCATTGATCGTTATCTCTTTGTCTACTTTTGTTAGTTCTTGAACAGATATGTCCACGTTTTATAACCCTTTTTTTCTTATTATTTGCGTCGTTAAGTACGAAGGGGGGGACTCGAACCCCCACACCGGTTAAAGTACTAGATCCTAAATCTAGCGCGTCTACCAATTCCGCCACCCTCGCTAATAACATCCGGTTTGAATGTTATAATTCATAGCCATGCAAAATACGGGATTTATTGTCACGATTCAACCAGTTTAGTGTGATATGTTAATCTGTTATTCAAGCCAATCTATTTTGTGAAGTTCTTTTGGCCTACACATTCTAATTATTGAATCTCAGATACGATTCGGCCAATAGTTGGGCTCTCTTTTCAGATGATGTTTGTAATTATATTTCTCTGAGAAATCACTTTTAATGCATTCACTCTTTTTCGTAGATTCAATAAGGAACATAACCCAATGAGTAAAATCTATGTTTAGAAATCTAAGACTCGTCTATGTAACGACGAAAGACCGCGAAGAGGCACGAAAAATTGGTACAGCCGTTGTTCAGGAGAAACTGGCTGCTTGTGCAAATATAATCGATGGTATGGAATCCATTTATCGATGGGAAGAGAAGGTGGAGACCGGACAAGAAGCTGTACTGATCCTAAAAACCACTTACAACAACATCACAAAATTAACCAGGCGTGTTAAGGAGCTTCACTCCTACAACGTACCGGCGATCGTCAGTATCAATTTAGCGGAACAGGAGGGTAATACAGAGTATTTAAACTGGATCGTACATTCCGTTCTGAAGCCGATTCAGCCCGATGAGAACAGTTTTATCTGATAATAATGTCAATACTATCCATACATAAAGAACCTTTTATCACAACAGCTGTCATTCGGCGACCGGATGCCATGAATGCCATTAACTTTGAGCTGATGGATCGTTTGGAAGCACTTTTGGATCAGCTGGAATCGGATAATGAAATCCGACTATTTGTACTAACCGGCTCGGGAAACAGTTTTATTTCGGGTGGGGATTTGAAAGAGTTCCATCAAATTAAAGATGCAGAAGGAGCAAAAAGGATGACCCTCCGAATGATCCGCCTCCTCGAACGTATTGAAAACCTTCCTTGCTGGACATTAGCCTCTCTCAACGGAGATGTCTATGGTGGTGGATGGGAAATGATGCTCTCTTTTGACTTCCGTGTGGCATCAGATCAAATACGGATCGGATTCACACAGGGTAAATTCTACCTGCCTCCCGGATGGGGCGGCATTACGAAGCTGAGTAAAGTTGTTGGTCGCGAGCAAGCGCTCTATTGGCTGGCATCCAATCGTGTAATATCCTCAGTTGATGCGTTGAGTCATAGTCTCATTCAGGAAGTTTTTGAATCCGATCAATTCGATAGTAAGTTGAATAAAATCTCCAAGGAGCTGACCCGCAACGACCGCTCCTATATTGAGTATGTAAAAAGAAAAGATCTCAAATCGCCATCTGATGAAGTAGATCCATTTAGTCACTTTTGGGAAAGTGATGAGCATTTGAAACGGGTTGAGGGATTTCTTAATAGGAAAAAGTAAGCTAGAATTATCACGTGTATCTCACTCACTTGATCCGTCAACTAATTCTAGGCCAGTTGGTTTCTTTACATAACCCTTCTGCGTTCTGCCTTCATAAATAATATCTACAGCGACCGTATAGCCCGTATTCGTTGCAGTACAGGTGGATGAGAATAGTTCAGAAAGACATAAAACGAATGGGGCGTCAGGTTGCTAAGATTATCTTTTGATAGTTTTTTCAGCACATTCACCATCTCCTCCGGTTGTTCAGTCGTTTTGGCGGCAAATTCATCGGCTTCATATTCATGTTTTCGGCTCAACATCTGCATCACGATTCCCAGAACAGTCTCAATCGGTGAATAAAGCAACCCAAAAAAGAGCAGTCCGGCATAAACGCTCATTTGATCCATATAAAATGCATCAAACAGCGCCGGCACCTGTAAAAAAATGGATAACAATGCAAACATCACCCCGGTTTGGAGTATGCTGATCCCCATATTTTTCATAATATGCTTTTTTTTGTAGTGGCCTATCTCGTGAGCCAGAACCGCAACCAATTCATCAGTCGTATGATTTTCGATGAGTGTATCAAATAGTGCAATGCGTTTATTTTTGCCAAATCCTGTAAAAAATGCGTTCGATTTTGACGAACGTTTTGAACCGTCCATCACAAACACATCCTGCAGGGGAAAATCGACACTCTCCGCGTAGCTCTCGATCGCCGTTCGTAACTCACCCTCTTCGAGAGGTTCAAACTTATTGAAAAGCGGCATAATCCAGGTTGGAGCAATGTATTGCATGATCAATGAAAATGCGGTAACTCCCATCCATGCATAGAGCCACGCCCAAGCACCACCAAATTCAAAAAAGGCGATTATTCCAGCGAGAAGCGGTGCACCCAAGACTAAAGAGAGCATTAATCCTTTTCCGATATCTGTTATAAAAGTTTTCACAGTCGTTTTGTTAAAACCAAATCGTTCTTCAATCACAAATGTGGAGTAGATGCTAAATGGCATTGAGATGATCATTTTCGCCAGTATAAGTGCCCCAATAAAAATTAAACCGGTACCGATCACACCAAATTCAAATCCACGAGACCATTGGTCAAGCCAGTTAAAACCACCGGCAAACCAGAAGATTAACAGCAGAATCAGATCAAATGTACCGGAAATGAACCCAAATCTTGTATTTACTCTTGTATACTCCTGAGATTTTGTATAGGTCTCCTCATCATAAACGCCTTCAAACTCCTCCGGAATAGATGTAGTTAGCGATTTCAGATTAAGCCGATTGGCTGTCAATCCAAGTGCAAAATCGATCACTATGGTGGCTAATATAATGATGGCAATAATATTCATAGGGCTTGTTGTGATTCCAAATTCAATTCTTGCTCAAAGATACCGGTTTCGGTATTGAATTGTGAATCAAAGAGGGAGGTTTCATGAGTATATTTGGAAATCGATTGGTGAAAAGTTCATCTGCTTAGAGCCTCCATGGCTGCCGTATAACCTTCATCAATCAATTGTTGGGTCTGCTTTGTATCGGCTTTATCATAGGCACTCAACTTTGGCTGTATCCAATGTATTTTTTTATCTTCGATCTGTGTTTTAATCATGTTATTGAGTCCGATGTCAAATGTATTTGAGAGAACATCAATAATATCTTCAGGCCGTTTATAATCCCTATTAGTGGTTAAATCAACTCCTATTATCTTTTTTGCCCCCATATCCTTCAGCGGACTCACCGGCACATTTTCACACAGAAATCCATCCACTAATAACAGATCATCCCACTCAACCGGTGCAAAAACTCCGGGCAGACAGGAACTTGCCATTACGGCTTTATGGAGAGGCCCCTCTTTGATTTCAACTTTATTACCACTTGAGATATCTGTTGCTATGACACATAACGGAATTTCTGCATCTTCAATATTCTGACTACCCAACTCGTCCAGAATCATTTCCCCTAGTTTTTTATTGGAGAGCATACCCATTTTTGAGAGTTTAAAGGCACTGATGTCCAACCAATCCAGCTCCAGGGCAATCTCTTCCAGTCTTTCAATGGCTGTACCAAATGCCAGATGAGCAGCAACAAATGCTCCGATACTGGTTCCTGAAAGATAAGAAGGCTTTAATTCTTTCTCTTTGAGAGCTTTCAAGACACCCACATGAGCAGCACCCAGTGCGGCACCTCCTCCCAAAGCGAGGCCCAGTTTTTCGTTTGATGACTTAAAAAGAGATGATAAATCCATACTGTTTTCAATTAATGTTAGTTTATCATATCCGATAAAATTTATTTTTAACCGGGTGTTTATACACACAATAAATTGAGTATCTAAACCATAATATAACTACGCATTATGCAATTTCACTAACCCAAATTTTAGCAAATCCTGCATTGGTTAGCCTAAGTAAGTACAACTGCCGAAATCCATTTTTAAATAATTAGTTTAATATTAAACTAATTATTTATATCTTTATAATCGGATAAAAACCTCAATTATCCGATATTCAGTTGAAATTATTCACGATAGAAAATGATGACAATGTTCCGAGCAGACACAAAAGACCCATTCAATGGTCCTCATCAAAAAACAGGTGTAGCAACAGCCGGAGTGTCAGCTCCTGAAGCGGGCGCTGCCATAGTATTGATACATGGACGTGGTGCCACTGCTGAGAGTATTTTAACACTGAGTCATGAAGTAGATGCCCCAGAGGTACACTATGTCGCCCCACAGGCAGATCAACTCACATGGTATCCATACTCCTTTTTGGCTCCCACATCACAAAATGAACCCGGGCTTTCGTCCGGACTCCAGGCTATTTTTGATATTGTGACGAATCTTGAAAACGAAGGAATCCCTAAAAAGAAGATCATTATTGCAGGATTCTCACAAGGGGCTTGTCTAGCCACAGAATTTGTGGCGCGTCACACGGCACGTTTTGGCGGAATCATCGCACTCAGCGGTGGACTTATTGGCGATTCTGTTGCTGTTGAAAATTACAGTGGTTCACTGAACGATACACCCTACTTTGTGGGATGTTCTGACATAGATCCACACATCCCGGTAGAACGTGTTCACGAAAGTGCAGATATAATGGAGAAACTTGGGGCATTTGTCACCAAATCGATCTACCCGGGCATGGGGCATACTGTAAATGAAGATGAAATTGAGCAGATAAATAAAATGGTATTTGCCGTGATACGATCCTAAAGGTTTATTACATTTCACTTCTGAGTAAAAATTAATCACGAATTCTGATTTTATGGATATTATTTGGGTAGGTTTAGCTTTTAGTCTCGGGTTTGGTGTTTCAAGGCTGCACATACCCCCTTTAGTTGGGTATCTGGCTGCAGGAATTGGACTATCATTATATGGGTATGAGGCCGGATATATGCTTTCCGAAATCTCTCATTTGGGGGTTCTTTTCCTGCTATTCACTGTAGGTTTACATATTCGTCTTAAAAATATATTGAGAATTGAGGTTGTTAGTGTTGGTTTTATTCACTTAATCATTTCAACACTGATCTTTGTTCCTGTCTGTCTTTATTTCAATTTTAATTTACAAGAAGCCATCATCATCAGTATTACGCTTGGTTTTTCGAGTACCGTTTTAGCGGCTAAGAATCTTGAGACGCGTAATGAAATGGGTGCTTTTTACGGTCGTATTGCAATTGGTATTCTGATCATTCAGGATCTCGTAGCGATTGGTATCATAGCATATTCGGGCGGTGGTATCCCAAATTACTGGAGTGCTTTATTACTTGGACTCCCACTGTTCAGGCCACTTCTTTCCTATCTTTTACGCCTGATTGATAAGGATGAACTTTTAATGCTTTTGGGCCTTACACTAGCAATCGGAGGGGCCACACTGTTTGAGTTTTTTAATCTCAGTGGAGAGTTGGGTGCACTGGTAGCCGGCATGATATTAGCAACGGATGAAAAGGGTGAAGAGCTGGGTAAAAAATTATGGGGTGTGAAAGAAGCCTTTTTGGTTGGATTCTTTTTAGAAATTGGACTTATCGGTGTTCCTTCAGCCAATGAATTTTACTTCATTCTCGTATTTCTACTCTTACTACCTCTAAAATCAATATTGTTTTACACCCTTTTTATGATATTCAAACTGCAATCAAGAACGGGATATCTTTCTACCGTTACACTGACTGCTTACAGTGAATTTACGTTGATTTCGGGCGCCGTTGCTGCTTCAAATGGCCTGCTACCGGAATCAGTAATCGTCTCACTGGGTTTATTGACAGCTCTTTCATTTGTGGTTAATGCACCTCTTGCAAAATTTGAAGATCAAATATGGCAACGATTTGGGGGATTTCTCCACAAATTTGAACGTGATGTCCAGCATCCGGAAAAAGATATCATATCACTAGGGAAGGCTGAACACTTGGTTATTGGAATGGGAAGCGCCGGTCGTGCTGCATATATCAAACTCCATGACAATCATAAAAATGTAGTGGGAATGGATATTGACCCTGATCGAATTCAGAGCAACTTAAGGGACGGCAGACGGGTGATTTATGGTGACATTCAGGATGTTGAGTTGTGGCAAAAAGTAAATTTAAGTGACATCAAGTCTATCATTTTAGCTATGGGGAATAAACAAGTTAAAATAAGTGCTGTAAAAGCCATTAGGGCTATAGGATATAACCGCCCGTTATACGTAATCACTATGCGTGATGATGAAAGTGAAGAACTGCAAAAAGCAGGTGCAACATCTGTCTCTATTCCAATTAAACAGGCCGGGGAACGTCTTGCAGAGATGAGCCTTGATAATCAAGAGGAAATTTCAGCTATTGAAATTGAGGTTGATCAACCAAAATAATTATTCTTGAATAGTTAATAGTGACGAAAATATCTCATGATATCAAGCAGAAATCATCACACAATCATAACAAAAATGCCACAACTTCATATTAACTTAATTTGTGAAAGTGTGGCATTATCATCAACTTCTGATCTTCAGAAAAGAGTAGATTTTTATCTGCGAGATTGGTCAACTTTCGCGCGATATTTCTCATAGAATTGGCGATGCATATCTCGCATATCGCTTTTACTTCCACGAATATAAACTTGTTCAACCTGAGTGGCATACTCTATCGGATTGCCGTCTGTGATTAAAAATGAAGCGTCTAATCCAACTTCCAGGGATCCTACTCTGTCATTGAGACCTAAAATTCTGGCCGGTGACAGGGTGATCGACTTCAGTGCTTCATCAATCGGTAATCCAAAACCCGCAGCAGCTCCGGCTTCTAAGGGGAGTCTGTTTGCATTCGCAGCACCTGATTCACCTGCAATTGCAAACTCCACACCGGCCTCAAAGAGCTTTGAAGGTAGAGAATAACTAGCGTCGTATGATTCCCACGATCTGTTTGGGGATGATATAACCGATGTAATAATCACAGGAATCTCGTTCTTTTTCAGATATTCTGATACAAGATGTGAATCTCTGCCACCCAATAGAATCATCCGAACGTTTTCTTCTGATGCCCAGGTAATGGCATCCTGTATCTGCCTGATATCATCCGCACCCACAACCACCGGCATTTCTCGATCAAAAACCGGCATCATCGCTTCCCATCGGGTGTCGATATCGTGCCGGGGAACACCCTCAGCCTCCCGGGCTTTTTTATAAGCACGCGCATCTGCAAATGCTTGCCGGATCTCCTCAATATTGCTTTTGTAGTTATCGCTGTTTGCAGATGGCCAGCTCACTATCATACCGACTCCGGATTTGAGTGTCATGGTATCCCAAGCCCAGCCGTCCATATGCATTGCTGCAGACTGACCCGAAATGAGTCCGCCACCCGGTGTGGTTACCGAAGTTAGAACTCCGGCAGACCGAGCGATTCCGATATGTCTGCTTTCCGGATTAAATGCTCTCTCCACTTTCACATTTGGGTTTACGGATCCTTGTTCATTCACATCTACCGTTAGATTTACAGCACCAATCTCATAAATCCCCATCTGGGTGTAGGCATCAATTAAACCCGGATAGATCTGTTTCCCCTCTACATTTTCTATCATCGTGCCCTCCGGCAGATTGATATTTTGACCTATTCCGGTTATCACGCCATTTTCAAAAAGCAGCGTGCCATTTTCAATGGTCTCACCGGAAACAGTGTGGATCGTCCCACCTACCAATGCAATAGGTCCGCTTTGAGGTGCAGCCGGTATCTGTGCATCAATTGTTGGCACCCACAGGATGCATAATAGAGCGGTAAATAGTGATGTTAAAGATCTCATGATTGTATGTGATTTCATTTTTGAATGTGATTTTTTTAGGGTCGGAGGTCCGTTTTTTATTTTATTAATCATTTTTAGCCTCCGTCGCTCTCTGAATCAGCTTCGCCCTTTCATTTTCAATTCTTCTTTGTAAAATTGCATCCTCCTCAATATCGAAATATTTTCTCCCTTCGATCCATGTCTGTTCAGCCACAGTCAGTGTGGAGAGGGGATCTCCGCTCCAGAGTACAAAATCACCATCTTTACCCGACTCCAGTGACCCTACTCTGTGATCGATGCCGAGAAGTTCAGCCGTTGTACTGGTGATTAGTGACATCGCATCTACCGGATCCATTCCGGCACGCACCATTTTAGCTGCTTCCCAGTTCATTCTGGATGAAACCTGACTATTATCAGAGTGAAGTGAGGTTGCCACACCGGCTTCATGTAGAAGTCTCGCATTGTAATTCGTAGCATCATACGCTTCTATTTTAAATGAGGACCAGTCTGACCAAACCACAGCACCGGCACCATGAGCTGCCAGTTCCGGAGCTACTTTATAAGCCTCTACACCGTGATGAAAAGCTTTAATTCGAAATCCATAATCCTCAGCCAAGCGCATCAGCATCAGAATTTCATCAGCACGGTAGCTGTGTGATTGTACCAGAATATCCTCATTCAAGATTCCAACAAGAGCATCCAACCGAAGATCACGACGAGGAGGAATCCCAACCCGGTTATTCTCCCACTCAATCCAACGAGCCTCATAATCTCTGGCCATGTTAAAACGATCTGCAATAATCTGTTCAACCCCCATTCTTGTATTTGGATATCGATCTGATCCAACTCGCTTCGGGTTCTCACCCAATGCAAATTTCACAGTCCGTGGTGCATCCTCTATAATCAGGTCATGAGATAAGGATCCCCATTTCATTTTTACATGTACATTTTGTCCGCCAATGGGATTCGCAGATCCATGCATAACATGGGCAGTTGTCAATCCACCCGCAAGTTGACGGTACATCCAGATGTTATTGATATTGAGCACATCACCCATTCTTACTTCCGGTACAATAGCATTTCCAATTTCGTTGACACCATTCACGCCGGAGTGCAAATGCGCATCGATGAGACCCGGAGTTACATGTTTCCCGGTTCCATCAATGACCACTGCGTTATTTGGAACTCGTAAATTTTGCCCAACTTCAGCTACTTCTCCTCTTTCGATCAGCAAATCGGCCTCTTCCAGAACACCCTCATCTCCCATTGTCCAAATGGTTGCATTTTGGATCAAAACATAACGGGGTTGTTCAGGGAGAGATTCTCTACCATACTCCATGGATGGTCGAATCATTGTCAGATTCAGATCTCTTTCCGCTTTTTCACCGGGTTCACTTTCTTCCTCCACAAATTCAGCGACTCTATTGCCACTCCATTGAATTCGCTCACTTTCCGGAACTTCAGCCCAGCCATTCAGCTGATCCCCAGATACGGAAGCAGTCAATCGAATCAAACCGTTCATTTCAAAGAGATCACCATCAAAATCTGCCCTGAAACGGCGAGTCTCATCATCCGCAGTAACTGAACTTAATTCAGCTTCAATTCCTTCTATCGTAATGGTACCTCCCAATTTTCCGGGCCGTGATTCTGTGATCGACATTGAAGCCTCAATCGACCCATCATCCGAAAGTAAATTCCAATCACCCCTGACATCTATGACATTATCAGAGTTGATATTAAATCGATTTCCACTTACCCAAACATCCATTATTCGGGTCTGATCTGTAAATAGATCCCCATCTGTGACTACAAAATTTGCCACTTTACCGGATGCAATAGACCCGTGAGTTGTATCGATTCCAAGCAATTGAGCCGGATTACGGGTCAGTGCAGACAATGCCGCCACTGAATCTAATCCGGCAAAAACTGCCTCTCGAAGATTTCGTAAAAAATGAGACTTATCCTCCAATCCATCTGTTGTGAAGGAAAATGATATTCCGGCCTGATTCAGGCGTCCTGCATTTTCGGGAGCCAGATACCAATCTCTTAACTCACTTAGATTTTCATTTAAGGCTTCCTCCGGCGACTCCACATCCGGCACCTCCGGATAAGCTAATGGCAAAATAAGAGGAACGGCTTGGTCAGATAATACATCAATTAACTTATATTCATTTCCATTTCCTTTGATCCATGGGGTGATATCAAATTCATTTGCAAAACGAAGGGCTCTCAGAATCTCTTCATCACTACCGGTTGAAAATAGAATCGGTTTTGTTCCTCTTACCACATCTCTTAGAGCGGCAAGTGGGGCATTTGATTCCGGACGCTGTAATCCACGTGGATTGTTTTCATACGCCAAATGAGCGCGGTCGTACCAGTCTGCATCGTACAGCGTTTGACGGATCAAAGCAATCGCACCCGTTGGTGACGTCGGATATCCATACCCTAATTCCGAGCTCCTTGACAGTGATGCCGACTGAACAACTCCACTTCTAACAATTCTGTTAGCTACTGTCCCATCACCCAGCTCAATCACTGCAGCCTCTCCTCGAAAAATCCCTATAGGGGGTGCACTCAATGCAGTAGTAAATCCTTGTGCCCGTAAATCCCCACTTCCATCATCTTCCGGATTAAATTCATCAATGGCATTGAGTTGAGCCCTTAGTTGAGGATTCCATGACTGAGCTCCACGATCCAGTTCAATTCGGGGATCATTCATTCCTATTTCTGAGTAAGCATCAATAAATCCCGGATAAATAGTTTTTCCGGCCATATTCCAAACCCTTGCATCAGCAGGTATCGTTACATTATTTCCAACCGATTCTATGACTCCATTTCGGATCACAAGTGTACCCTCACTAATCACCCTTCCCGGTTCAGTTATAATTGTCGCATTGGTAAATGCATGAACCCTGGGAGTATTCTCCTTCATACCTTCAACAGGTGTTGTCTGAGCAAAAATCGCACCGGGTAAAATAATAATGAGTGCCATAAAGGCAATCGAAATTGCCTTTATCAGGCCACTCGAATGAACTGTGTTGTTAGCCTTAATCATTTGTTTAGTCATTTTTTGTATTTAGAGCCATTATTCATGAATCATGAATGGAGTCAAACTTTATTCTAATTGGTAATTAATTTAGACAACCCAAGCCCGTTTTAAAAAAAAAATTATCATCTTATCCCTCAGTCATATTAAATTTTGTAAACACTGTCCGAAATTGACCATAACATCTTTTCTATGAAACCGATCGATGACGTTTTAATCTTTCAACTTTAGACCGGATAACGTAGTATCCGTAATGCGGAAAAATAAAAAGAGTATCTGTTTTATTATCAATCCAACTGCTGACCGAAGCAGATCGGCCAGGCACCTCTCTACTCTTCAGAAAGAGATACGTAACCGGTGGGAGGATGCTGAAATTGTGATTTCCGAAATCAAAAAACCTGTAACGGAGCTGGCTCGGGAAAAAGCTGCTCATTACAAAATTGTGGTCGCGTGTGGTGGCGATGGAACCGTGAGTCAGGTAGCAAACGGTTTAGTTGGAAGCGATGCTGCCCTTGGAGTTATTCCGATAGGTTCCGGTAATGATTTTGTGAAAACTATGCATCTGAACAAATCCATTACGGAATGTTTGGATATTTTGGAGGATGGGTTTACCAAAGAGATCGATTTGATCCGATTTGAAGGAGATGAAGAGGGATGGTGTGCGAATACAATCGGAATGGGGCTCGATGGGCTGGCCAATTACTACGCCGGACGCTCTACAATCTTGAAGGGATTTTTACTCTATGCTTTAGGCGCTTTAAAAGCATGTTTGACTTTCAGAGGTTCAGCTATGACGTTGAACATAGATGGGCAACGGTATAAAAATGTCTATTTGATGATTACCCTTTGCAACGGAAAATGGGAGGGTGGACAGTTCTATATTGCGCCGGATGCTGTTATGGATGATGGTCTGCTGGATCTGTTGATCGTAGATAAATTGCCACTCTATCTGATTTTATCTTACTTGCCCCGGTTCAGTACAGGTCCTAAAAAATCGATGCAAGGTATACAGTCGCTCCAATGCAAAGAGCTTGAAATCCACTCAGAAAAGCCTATTTACGTTCATTCGGATGGGGAACACATCTCAGATTCTGTTCAGCACTTGAAACTGGCTGTAGTGGAAAAGGCTTTGAAAGTGGTGGTTACGAAGCAGTCAGAAGGCAGAACGCAAAAGGCAGAAGCGAAATTTCATTTGTAAATTTTTTTCCTGTAATCCGAAATCCTTAATAAACTTCTGGATCACTTCTAAGAGATCAACCACCCAAGGAGAAGGGCGTTCCATATGCTCCTTTTGCCCTCTGCGTTCTGCCTTCTGCCTTCTGCCTTCTCTACCTACTGAATCTCCAGATACTCTTCGTAAATATAATTCCAAAGTCCGGCCAAATCAGAACCTTTGTTGTGGGGATTCTTTGAGGTAGATGACTTCATCGCATCAATACAAGCTCTCTCTCGGGCATGATGCATGGCTCGCAATTGATGTTTGGTAGGATTGTCGATCATCTCTTCAAATTTCTCTTCCTCTGCCATAAGTTTTCCTCTTTAATATCTTTAACTTGCACTTTTAAAACTCTACCCTGTAAAATGGGAAAATTATGAAATGAATCAAGTTCAAAATTAAATATTCTTTTTCCTTGAACTATAGTGACAACGTAAATCATTTAAAATTATTGCTTTAAAAGATTGCCTTAAATTATTTAACCAATGATTTTTTGATTGTCAAATGTTATCATTGATGAATATCATTATAGAGAAATTCAACAGATCCATGATCTTCTCTAACCCATTTAATTAAAACGCACTGATAGTATGAATTCTTATAGATCTCCCAGGATAAAACTTCATGAAAATGGACCTGACTTCTCAAAAATAGCTCTTGGATTCTGGAGATTACATGAATGGGATATGAACCTGACCCAACTTACAGAATTGATTGAAGGGGCTCTTGAATTGGGTGTTACCACATTTGATCATGCTGACATTTATGGCTCATATGGCAATGAAGAGCGGTTTGGAAAAATTCTAAAGGAGAATCCGTCATTGCGTGAAAAAATGGAGTTGGTCAGTAAATGTGGAATCTGTCTAACCACAGAAAATCGACCCCATCATTCTGTACAACACTATAATACGTCTTCTGAATACATCCGGGAGTCAGTTGAACGATCCCTGCGTAAACTGAATAGTGATTTTCTCGATCTGATCCTTATTCATCGTCCTGATCCGCTGATGGATACCACAGAAATGGCAGATATTTTTTCTAAACTTGTCGAAGAAAAAAAAGTCCTCAATGTAGGTGTATCCAATTTTTCGCCCTCCCAGTTTAGCCTTTTTCAAAGTAAATTAAATCTGCCTTTGGTAACCAACCAAGTCGAATGTTCTCTATTACATCTTAATCCAATTTATGATGGAACATTTGATCAGGCTCAAAAACTCAACTTTTCACCCATGATATGGAGTCCTTTTGCAGGAGGTGATCTCTTTACAGGTGATAGCCCAAGAGCCATCAGGGTGAGAGAGCAATGCCACCAACTATCACAAAAATACAATACCACCATAGATCAAATAGCTCTTGCATGGTTATTCCAATTACCCTGTAAAACAGAAATAATCGCCGGTACCGGCAAATTAGATCGATTGCGAATGGCTGTCAAATCCACCACTTTTCAACTTGAACGGCAAGATTGGTATCAACTTCTTGAAGCCTCAAATGGGCATCCCGTACCCTAGTATTTGTAGTACCATTCTATTTATCATTTAAATCGTTTGGATGAGCAGCAAACCATTTATGTAGTTTTGTTCATCCGATGTATTTGCCATAGCTATTTGATCAAGTCTGAGATATAATAATAGCATTTCATACGGCAATTTGATTTCTTTTTGTGTTACTGAGCAATTTGCTTAATTTTATAGGAATTAATAACTAACCTGCGGTTTGCAAACAGTGACAATTTGATAGTAAACTTGCAGCAAAGTGGACTCAGCTCTAGCACACTATGGATCTATTTGATAAATTAAAAAACAGACCCTCTCCTCTCGGGCCATTTACCTCAGAAGGGTATGGCTATCTTACATTTCCAAAACTTGAAGGTCCTTTAGGGCCGGATATGAAATTCAACGGCAAAGATGTTGTTGTTTGGAGTATTAACGACTATCTGGGAGTGGGTGCAAACGACTATATCAAACAAGTCGATATAGACGCCGCAAAAAAATATAGCTTCAGTGCACCAATGGGTGCTCGACTCATGACTGGGAACTCTGATGAACATGAAGCTTTGGAGCGTGAATTAGCCGATTTTGTTCACAAGCCGGATGCACTCCTTTTGAATTTTGGATATCAGGGAATCATGAGTGTAATCCACGCTCTTGTAGATCGAAATGATTTTCTGATTTATGATGAATTGAGTCATGCCTGCATTGTCGACGGAAAACAGCTGGCAATGAGTGAAAGCTCCGTCTTTAAACACAACGATATTGCAGGTCTTGAAAAACAATTGCAGCGCGCAGTCGCCAGAATGAAACCCAATTCTTCCATTTTAGTTGTTTCAGAAGGGGTTTTTGGTATGACAGGTGACCTTGGTAAACTGAAAGAAATCATTGCACTCAAAGAGAAGTATCCGTTTCGGCTATTGGTTGATGATGCTCATGGGTTCGGCACATTAGGACATGACGGATCCGGGGCCGGTACAGAGCTTGGATGCCAGGATGGAATCGATATCTATTTTGGAACCTTTGCTAAAGCTGTCGCTTTGATTGGGGCTTTTGTTGCTACTGAACCAAGTGTGATCGAATTCCTTAAGGCGAACGTCAGAAGTCAGATTTTTGCAAAAACCCTCCCACTTGCACTCGTTGTTTCTGCAAGAGAACGTCTTAAACTAATTAGACAAAACCCTCAATGGAGGGATAAATTATGGGAAAACGCAAAAAAACTGAGAACAGGCCTAAGTGAACTCGGGTACAATGTACTTCCATCTGAGAGTCCGGTCACACCGGTTCTGACTGAAGGGAGTACAGAGTTGTGTGCTAAAATCATGACGGAAATGAGAGAGAAACATGGCGTTTTTGTCAGCGGGGTTGCCTACCCGGTTGTCCCTAAAGGGATGGTGTTAATCCGACTCATTCCAATGGCAACTCATACTGACAAGCACATTGAAAAAACGCTGAAAGCATTTGAAGCCATCAAGCCGATTGTCTTTGGAAATATCAATGTTCAGAAATCGGCCTGAAAACACCCTCTATAACTCAACAAAAACCTGACCTGATCATGAAAAGATACTTTTCACTACTAGTACTATGTTTTTTATTAATCTCTTGTACAGAGACAGAACACGAATCAGCCCTTCAATATGCAGAACCATCATCACTTGGCTTCGACGCGGAACTAGTTTCAGAAATCGATTCTCTTTTAATTCAACAAATTAATGAAGAGAAGATTGCCGGCGCAGTCGCTCTGATCGCTAAAGATGGGCGAATTGCATATGAAAAAGCATTCGGGTGGAAGGATATTGAATCCGGTATAGAGATGAATACAAACCAATTGTTCAGAATTGCTTCTATGACAAAGCTCATTACCACTGTTGCAATTATGCAGCTTTATGAGAATGGTCAACTTTCACTTAATGATCCGGTTGAACAATATATCCCCGAATTTTCAGATCCGGTAGTGCTCACATCATTTGATGAAGAAACCGGAGAGTTTGAAACGCGTCCGGCAACCCGAAGCATAACCATTCATGATCTACTCACCCATACAGCAGGTATTCAATATGGATTTTCTGGCCAAACGTTTGGTCGAATTTACTCTGATTCAGGTGTGCCCGACTTAGGAACAGAACAAAACAGAACGATTGAAGAGACTATGGCACTGCTGGGAAATCTACCCCTGGCTCATGATCCGGGCGAAGCATTCACCTATGGACTGAATACAGATGTATTGGGTAGAGTGGTGGAAGTTGTAAGCGAGATGAGTTTAGCCAACTATTTTACTGAACATATCTTTATCCCGTTAGGCATGTCTGATACAGCCTTTTATCATCCCGGCCGGGAAGATGATTTAGCTACTCTTTATACAATTCGGGATGGGAATTTTTTGCCACTCCCAAATGATGGTAGTTCTTTAATTTCTCCAAATTTTCCGGTTCAAGGGGCTATGACGTACTTCTCCGGTGGTGCCGGACTCACCTCAACTGCCCTTGACTATTTTATTTTTCTTCAGACACTACTGAATGGAGGCCTTTGGGATGGCAACAGAATCATCGAACAGGAGACCTGGGAAATGATGATAACAAACCAAATCGGTGACCTCTGGGGCGATAATAAATTCGGATACGGATTGATGATTACGATGCCGAATGGTGCAGAAGATGGATTACGTCCGGTAGGTACTCTCGGGTGGGGAGGAGCTTTTCAAACTACATTCTGGATCGATCCGGGCAATGAATTAGTTGTTGTACTCATGACTCAGGTAATTCCATCGCCTTACCGGGATGAACTTTTTCAAAGTTTTGAAAGAGCCATATACACTTCATTTTAACCGTTGGGGTCAGATATGGCCCAACATTAGTTTCGGGATATAGTGATTATGAATTTTTTGAGAGGCTGATGCAAACTCTCTGATCTTCAATTTGTAAGTGATTTCAGATTCTATTTTTAATCAAGTGCATTTTATTTTTTAACAGTGGGTTTTGTATTTTCATCCCATATGATAAACTAAACCGACTGAATAATGCTCAAACTTGTCCTCACTCTATTCATCTTCATTCTATCTCTTTCTTTTGCATTCAGTTCTTATGCACAAACGGTTCCGGAGAACTTAACCCTCAAAGAAATTTTTCATGAACCTGTAATTCCGGGAATTCGACCTTCTATAAGTTCAATCGCGCCGGATCAAAGCAGACTCTTTTTTACATGGAACGACTCCTCCTACTATGAAACCTCACTCTATTCCGTGGATTTGGATGGAACGTTTGATATCAAAAAAGAGGATGAAGATCTGCCCGAACCACTTTTATCCCCGAATGGCAATCACATCGCTTATACACAAGATAGCAGCATTTTTGTCGCAAACCGTGACGGTTCAGATTCACTTAACATTGTAACAACAAAAGAGGAGGAATTTAGCCTTCAGTGGTCACCGGATAGTAAAAAGCTTGCTTTTGTCCGAGCCGGTGATGTATGGGTGAGTCATGTGGATAAACCCGGTATTATCCAGGTCACAAACCGTGGGGAAAAGGACCCCAATTTTATGATCTCTGATTGGGTGGGCTCCGACCGGTTACTGGTTGGCCAGAGTGATGATTCTGATGATCTTACAGTCTATTTCCCTGACTACCTTGAAGACATGGTAGAACCGGGTGCCACACGACGTGGAATACCCTCAACATCCCTCTATATTGCTTCCCTGATTACAACCAAACTGGATACACTGCTCACCGGGGTTCACAGATCATCTACTACAGCATCAACAACGGGCCGTTATGCTGCAATTGACTATATGGATGCCGCATTAAAACACCGAAAATTGATTGTTCATGATCTGATTGAAGGCTCTCATACAGTCGTTTTCGAAGACTCCACTTCCGGTTGGCTTCATCACACGTACTCAGTATTTTCGCCGGATAGTGACAGGATTTTATTTCTCTCAGAACAGAGTGGCTGGAATCATATTTACACAGTAGATGCCGATGGTAGCAATTTGACTCAACATACCACCGGTGATTTTTATGTGCCCTGGGCTCGTTGGGTTGATGATCAGACCGTTGTCTTCGCAAGTAATGAGGTTGATTACGGCATTCGGGATATCCATCTCTTACAAGTAGATGATAATGTAATTCAGAAAATTACCCATGATGAAGTATACCGATATCAATATCAACTCACACCTGATCACTCCACACTGATCTATGCCAGAACCTATTTTAATGCACCTTATGAGCTTTATAAACTAGAACTGAGTTATCCGTTTGAAGAGATTCAACTTACACAGACAGTCCCGGATCGCTTCTATGAGTACACATGGCAAGAAGAGGAGTATGTTCGATTTACAGGGAGTGATGGAGAGACGGATCTCTCTATGTCGGTACTCTACCCACAAAATTTTGATGCAGAAATCAGTTATCCGGTTGTTGTTTTTGCTCACGGTGCCGGTTCGCTTCAGAATGTATATAAAGGCTGGTCTAACAACTACTGGCGAGAGTATATGTTTAATCAATACCTGAATCTAAATGGTTATGTAGTGATAGAAGTAGATTTTCGACACAGTACGGGATATGGCCGCAAGTTCAGGGAAGATGTGACCAACTGGATGGGTAAATATGAAACTCAGGATATTGTTGACGGACTGGATTGGGTGCAAAATGAGTGCGGGAGTTGTCTTGATCTCGACAATGTAGGGATCTATGGGGGCAGCTATGGTGGATTTATGGCACTCTATGCGCTTACAGATAAACCCGATCGCTTTCATGCTGCAGCAGCACTTCGAAAAGTGACCAACTGGCGCAATTACTACTACGCAAATCCCTGGTATACACTTCCAAGGCTCGGAGATCCGGAAGAAGTGCCGGACCATTATGACAGAAGCTCACCACTAACCTACGCGTCAGAATTGCAGAGACCCGCTCTACTTTTACATGGCCTCATAGATGATAATGTAGGTGCACAAGATGCTTTTCAGTATGTTGAGGAGTTGATACAAAGCGGAAATGAGGAGTTCGAACTGATGATCTATCCCAGTGAACGTCACTCATTTACAAGTCCCAATACATGGTATGATGAGTATCGAAGAATGTTTGATTTTTTTGAAGAACATCTGAAAAACTGACCCGGTTTCAAGTTCTATAACAATCAGAGAAGACCTGATTTCACTATTTAGAAATCTTTGAAAATGGACATTTCTGCATCGTTGACCGGTTTTGTGATATATGAAAAGACTTCGTTATACTTTTTTGCCTTCTCCTGATCCGCCTGATCTACTGATGAGGTGACAATAGCTACTTTAATTTGGCAATTTAAAGTCAGGTTTTGAAGCGAGTCGAGAAATTCCCAGCCACTCATAACCGGCATGTTGATATCCAGGAGAACGATAAAGAGATTTTCCTCTATGTTATGATCTTTGATATAATCTAAAGCCGTTAAGCCATTCATAAATTCCAAAGGTGATGAATCCACACCGGTTTTCATTACTTTCAGTTTATGAATCATCAAAATGACATGATCATCATCAACGATAAGAACCTTCTTCTTTTTATCATCCATCATGTAAGCTACTTAAGACTCTGTTCAAATACACTACGACTCAATTGTAAACTTCTTCCCCTTCCTGGACTTCTTTCTTTTTGGATGATAATAAAAAATAAGGGGCGAATCTAATTAATATTATTAGCGATAGTGATCACTCGATAGCATCAACATCCACATTGATACGAACCGAAGAGGCACCTTTTGGTTTTATCTGCTGATATTGATCAAAAATAGATTGAATAATTTGTTCAATTGTCTGTGCGTTGTAATCCCGACTGAGTTTGATATGAGCTTCCCATTGAAACTGTCCACTCATCCACTCAATCACAGAAGGAGAAGGCCCCATAACGGTATGTTGACCTAATACAGAGCCAACTGCATCACAAAAGATGAATGCAACCTGCTCAACTTTTTCTCTGGATGGAGATTTAAACTGAAACACCACCATTCTTGAATAGGGTGGAAACATCAGTTTTTTTCTGGATGCCAGTTCCTGTTTTGCAAATGATTTAAAATCGTGATTTTGAGCTGCATGGATAGCCGGATGATCCGGTTTCCATGTTTGAACATAAACAACACCCGGTTTCTCTGCCCTGCCTGCCCTGCCTGCGACCTGACTTAACAGTTGAAACATTCTCTCTCCCGCCCTGAATGATGGAAATGCGAGTTCTGTATCTGCACTGATCACCCCTACTACCGTCACATTGGGGAAATCCAATCCTTTAGCAACCAATTGGGTCCCAATTAGGATATCTGATTCCCTATTCAAAAAATTTTCATAGATCTTTTGGTGCCCAAATTTTCCCGATGTAGAATCCCGATCCATTCTAAGCAGACGAGCATCAGGAAAAAGTCTCTCAATCTCTTCTTCAATCTGCTGGGTACCACTTCCTTTACTTGTAAGTTCAAAGGATCCACACTTTTCGCACTGATTATCGGCTCTTCTCGAATAACCGCTGTAGTGATCGAGCAGAATATTTTTCTTTTTATGATAGGTTAAACTGGTTGAACTTTCCGGGCTCTGTGGGATATGTCCACAATTTTCACACTGCAAATAAGAGGCGAATCCTCGTCTGTTATACAGTAGAATAATTTGTTCTTCTCTCTCTAACGCTTTTTTTATCTCCTGATAAAGTTCAATCGTCAGAGGACCTTTCATCGCATTTTTGTATTGGGCCAGGTTATGAGTCACCACTTTTGGCATTGATCCTGTAGGCCTGAGTGGAAGCTGTAACATCGTGTGTTTTTTCTCCTGAACAGCTCTTATCGAGACCATTCCCGGTGTAGCTGATCCCAAAATGACGACAGATCCTTCTATAAAGCCTCGCATGACAGCCACATCCCTGGCGTGATATCTGGGTGCCGGATCAAACTGCTTGTAGGAAGAGTCGTGCTCTTCATCTACAACAATCAGACCTAAATTACTGACCGGTGCAAAGGCAGCCGATCTTGGGCCAATTGCAATCTTCCTCTCCCCTGATTTTAATAATTGCCATGCTTCAAATCGCTCTCGATCACTTAACCGGCTGTGTAATACAGCAATTTCATCCCCAAAAATCTGATAAAATCGTTGCACTGTTTGTGGTGTTAGTGCAATTTCAGGCACCAGAACCAATCCTCCACGGCCCATTTCCATCGCATACTTTAATGCATGAATATAGACCTCTGTTTTCCCCGATCCCGTGACCCCATATAGAAGAAAACTGCTAAAGACCTCATCATCCAGAGATTCTTTAATTCTCTCATACGCCGTAATCTGATCACCGGACAACGTTTTTAATCGATCCGGTTCATAAACTCTCTGTTGACCCGATTCCATAGATACAGGTAGATCAACCGATTCAATCCATCCCTCTTTCTCGATTCGATTTAGTGTATATGGCGTGAATAGATCTTTCTTAACAAGCTCCCGATGAGGAAGTGGGAGGTTCATTTCGGATAATATTAAAAATGCCTCAACCCATTTGGGTGACCTCTCTTGATCCGTAAATTGATCTGCAATCTTCTCCGGATTCATCGACTTTGAAAATTTCCAGTGTTTAATTTTCTTATAGTCTACTTTCTGTCGCGGTTGTTCCCAGACCTGCACAAATCCCTCTTTGATCGCCTTTTTGAGTAGTTTCCCCCAAGGATGATCTCTCCATCGTTTTTCAGCATCTTTAAGAGTGTGAACTTCCGATTCAATTTCATTCATCAGTTTCAGCAGATCCCCTTTTGTCGTTTTTCTTTTTTCCGGCTGGATTACCAGCGTTTTTATAGATGAAAAATTTAGTCCAACCGGTAACGCTGCCTGTATGGCATCACCCCAACTGCAGAAGTAGAATCTGTGAATCCACTCCGTTAACTGAAGCATAGACTCATTCATGATCGGATCAGAATCTAAAACTTTTTCAATGGGACGGGTTTCAAATTCAGGTTCTTCACGGTGCACACGAACAACCATACCAATGGCATATTCACTTCGAATAGGCACCCACACGCGGACTCCCGGTACAATTGAGTTCTCATCCGATATGTGATAGGTAAAAAGTGAACGAACCGCTGTTGGAAATGCAATATCCAGATAAATTCTTGCCATGAGTTGAAGCTATGGAATCTCATGATTAAAAATAAATGGACATTTTTTGTTCACTACTCTTTTTTAAGATCCTCAATGAATCCGCTGTACAAATCAATAGGAATTATCTTACTTTAAAAATATGAAATTTCAATAATCACATTCATGTCAAGAGCCGTTTTAGTATTATTTTTACTCTCGTCAACTTTAATTATTGCCTTACCCATAAAGGCTCAAGTTGTAATCAATGAGATTCAGGCATCAACTTCGAAATCCATTTTTGATGAAGATATAAATGGAGATGGCCCGTTCTTTTATTCTGAAAACCCTGCTCAACGAGCCCCAAACACGGACACCGGATTAAGCGAGATACTAATGCCACCCGTTTTTTCTCATCAAGGTGGACAATTCAGAGAGGCGTTTGACCTTTCACTCACTTCGGTTGAAGGGGCTGATATCTACTACACAAGAGATGGTACAGTACCGGATCCGGATAATGGATTCCTATATACAGCACCCATTAATTTCTCGGGTAGCTATACAATCAGAGCACGCGCTTTTAAAGAAGGTGCTGAAGCAAGTGAGACAAAAACTCACATTTATAATCAACTGTCAGATGATGTTATAAGTTTCAGTTCTAATTTACCTCTAGTGATCATTAATGATTACAACTCCCAACTAAGCCCCGGTGAGCGGACATCCGGATCGATCACCTTTATCGAAAACGAAGACGATGACCGTATTCGATTAACCAGTGGAAATTTCATACAAAGTCGCATGGAGATCAATAAAAGAGGGTCCAGTTCTCTCGGTTTCCCAAAAAATATGTTTGGGTTTCATCTAAAGGATGAAGAAGATGGCAATCGTAAGGAACCTCTGCTTGGTTTGCCGGAGGAGCACAACTGGATTCTCTATGCACCTTATACCGACTACACACTAATGCGCAATGTTATTGCATATCAACTTTCTGAAGATCAGGGCTGGTATGCCCCACGAACTAAATTCGTAGAGCTCTATCGCCATACCGGTAATGGCCCGATTACCAGACAACATTATCATGGGGTTTATGTTTTGGTGGAACGAATCAAATGGGATAACAATCGAGTGGATATAACAAAAATTGAACCGCATGAAAATAGTGAGCCTGAAATTTCCGGTGGATACATCATCAAAAAAGACCGTTTGAATCCCGGAGAATCGGGTATTACAACTCGAATGGGCACTCTTCTGGCACATGTCCGGCCAAATGAAGAGGAGATCAGCAGTGAACAACAATCATGGATTCAAAACTACATGAGCGATTTTGAAGATACACTTTATGGCCCTGACTTTGATGATCCGGAAATTGGGTATGAGAAATATATTAATGTGGACTCCTTCATCGACTATTTTTTACATACTGAATTGCTAAAAGAGATTGATGGCTATCGACTCAGTACATTCATGTACAAGGACAGAGATGAAAAATTAATCATGGGGCCTGTTTGGGACTACAATTTAAGTCTGGGTATTTCGGAAAATCTAGAAGGATATTTACCACAGGGCTGGTACTATATTCAGGCAAGTAACGACTGTTTCATCGGTTGTGGTGTTCGCGACTGGTATTTACGCCTGATGGAAGATGATCGGTATATGGAACGGATGCAAAAGCGTTGGTGGGAGTTACGTCAGACTATATTTTCAAGAGACCACCTCTTCGGTATGATAGAAAACAACACTGAACTTCTTCAAGAATCACAGCGAAGAGATTTTGACCGTTGGCCCAGATTGGGCACCTATACCTGGCCAAATTGGTTTATCGGAAACAGCTGGATGGAAGAGGTAGATTGGATGAGTAATTGGTTAGATCTTCGTATAACCTGGATGGATAGCCAAATGGGAAATCGACCGGAAACCATCGTACAATCATTTTGGTATTTTGATCAGCATCTACCCAACAATACCCCACTTGAAACTGTGGATGCGACCTATTCTAAAGGTGCTGATCGTTCACACATTGAGTTTCAATCGGCTATAGAGGGATATCCGTTTCAAGAAAATCATCCACTCTGGAGGCAATCCTCAATGGAGCGTCGAAACAGACCTACTGAGGTGAATTATAGAACTGTGGGTAACGCAGGAAAAGTTTTCAATGATGATGAAATGCGGGCTTTGCAGGTAAAACAACCGTTTCGGGGTAATGGCGGAGAAAATGCGTTAATCTTTCATCTGCCCACATCAGAGACCGATGACATTGTTTTCTCTTTTGCTGCAATGGATGAAGGAGCCGCGGATCGATTACTTATAGACTACTCGATAGATACCGTGGGTGTACAATGGACTACATCAGGGCTCAATGAAAATTCATTAGACCTCACTGAGCAATATCAGCTCTATACAATCGATTTCAGTGACATTCAGGAGGTGAATGATAATCCACATTTCAAAATTCGAATTCGTTTCGACGGCGATAATATGACTCAGTCTAACGGAGACAGAGTCACATTCAATAACTTTAGTCTAGATGTCACAAACCCTGATTTTACAGATGGAGAAAATGGGTTAATCGGGGAACCCGGCAGTTTTCAGCTATCTTACAACTATCCAAACCCTTTCAGTGATAAAACATCCTTTGAGTATAGATTACCGAATGGTATACACGTTAGGTTAGACGTTTTTGACTCCTTGGGAAGGCGTATAGCTACACTGATTAACGGTCCGAAAGAGGCCGGAACCCATCGAGTACAATTTGATGGAACAGGACTTTCCAGTGGACTCTATATCTATCGCCTCACCACACCTATTGATTCAGCATCCGGAAAAATGATGCTGGTAAAATAGTTGGATTCCTTTTTAATAATTTTTTCAACCAAGCGCCAATTCTAAATCTTCAATGATGTCATCGGGATGCTCCAGACCTACACTGATCCGGATCAATGTGGCAGGTGAAACCGAACCCTCTCCTTCACTGCTTCGTCGGTGTTCCCATGTACTTTCAACCCCACCCAAACTGGTTGCTCTCTTTATGATTTTGGATCGCCCAACGATCTGAATCGCTTTTTTCTCATCACCATCGATCAGAAATGAGACCATACCCCCATATCCTTTCATCTGTTTTTTTGCAATATCATGTCCTGGAAAATCTGATAAGCCCGGGTAGTATACATCCGAGACCTTTTGATGATTGTTCAAAAAGTTAGCAACTCTCTTTGCATGTTCATTGTGTCCCTTCATTCGATACGCTAATGTTCGTGTACTTCGTGCGAGGAGCCAGCAATCATATGGAGAAGGAACTGCACCACCCATGCGCTGAATCAACCGAATACGCTCAAAAATTTCACTCTCTTCCCGAGCGACTACCGCTCCGCCCAGTATATCACTGTGTCCGCCAAAATATTTAGAGGTAGAATGCAAAACCAAATCGATGCCCAGCTTTAGGGGGAGTTGGTTAACAGGACTCGGCCAGGTATTATCAGCAACCGTAATCAAATTTTGTTTTTGGGCAAGATCTGCAACTGCCTGAATGTCTGTAATCCTCATAAGAGGGTTAGAGGGAGTTTCGATCCAGATCAGTTTTGTATTGGGTTGAATGTGAGACTGTATGTTTTCAAGAGATGTCATATTGATAAAAGAAGATTTCAAACCCCATCGCGACATGATACTTGTTATCATCTTCCGATTTCCTGCATATACATCTTCCGGTATGATGATATGATCGCCGGGATCAAGTGCCTGCAGAATAGCAGATGCCGCTGCAATGCCGGATGAAAAGGCGGCAGCTGTGGAGCCCTCCTCCAATACAGCAATCAAATGTTCAAACTGGTTTCGATTTGGATTTCCAAGCCGGGTATAATGCAGATCTTCATCTTTTCTGCCGTCCGCATCGATTTCGTAGATCGTGCTCGGCGAAATTGGAGGTATGATCGATTTTGATGGATTTCCTATTTCCAGTCCTGAATGGATTGCTTTTGTCTCAAATCGCATAATTTTCTAATGAATTTCGATTTCTTATTCAGATTCTAAAGTACTACAAATACAGATCTTTTTTCCGGTTCGGTTAACAGAATTCATGGACTAAAAGTAAGAAACTGTGACGATTCTACTACTGAATCTATATCAACTAAAATCAAAAATCAGTGATAAGATTTTTACTTCCGGTTCAGGAACGATCTCAGACTTTATGGATCTTGATATCAGGCAAATCTGTTCGGCTTTTTCGAGTAACCGATGTGCTTTTTCGAGGTTTGAGCCCTCCGTAATCGTCAGAGTTCTGCATGTTGTTCCAGTTTTTGGTTAATGATATCCTCAAGTTGTGCTGCAGCCATCACACCGGCCTTTTGCCAGAGAATTTGACCTTTTTTAAATAGAATCAATGTTGGGATACCTCTTACCTGGTAGTGTATGGCCACATCCGGATTCTTTTCAGTGTCAACTTTGATAATTGTGATTTCATCACCCAGCCTCTGTTTTAACTCTTTCAGAATCGGTACCATCATTTTACACGGACCGCACCAATCGGCATAAAAATCTACCAATACCGGCTGATCACCCTTAATAACATCTGTGAAGCTCATTTTTTTCTCTACTGTTTCCATGTTATCTCATTATTTAATTTCGTTATAGTCGATGTCTCTTAAAGCATCCTTATTCCCACCGGTTGATACAGACGGTGCGCATTGACCGGCCAGACAACCGGTATTTGTAATTGCCTGAAACAAAAAAAAGATGCCCAAAAAGCCGGATATGGGGGCACTGTTAATGAACCAGTTCGTGGCTAAAGTTAGACCCAGGCCAAGTGCCACCCATCGCATAGTGTGCCAATTTGTAAAAAGGTGATTTTTGAGTGCTGTAATCATTGAAACCTTATATTTTAGTTTGTTTCCAAGAAATGTAAGGCGAACTACAGCTAAACTCAGTTACTTTTGTTACAGAAGGGTGATTTGATTTCTGCCCAACTCAACAAGTCCCTCATTCTCCATCTGTTTAAGCAGTCGTGAGATGACCACCCTTGCTGTTCCCAACTCATTGGCCAGTACTTCATGAGTAACCTTTAAGTGCTTCGTATTGGCGATTTCAGCCTCCTTGTTTAGAAAATTCAATAATCTCTCGTCCATTTTTTTAAACGCAACAGCATTTACAACCTCGAGCAACTCTTCAAATCTTTGATGATAAATGCGCAGGATATATTCGATCCACTCCGGATAGTTTTTCATCAGTTTGCCGGCCTGATCGATTGGAAGCAACAGCACTTCACTGTCTTCATTAGCTACTGCTTTCAGTTTACTCACTTCATTATACAAACCACTCATGTACGACATGATGCAGGTATCACCTTCTTTCAAGTGATAGAGTAATATCTCTTTGTAGTCATTATCTGTTTGATAAACCCTGAGACTTCCTTTTAATATGATCGGAATAAAGTGAATCCGGCTCTGCTCCTGAATTAAGAGATCGCCACTCTTCAGTGATCTAATCGAACCGATTTTTTTCAGTTCTTCAATCATCTTGCCTGAAGCCCTGAATTCTGTTATTTGATCAAATGTCTCCAATAATCCTTTGCCTCTTTCCTCTTCCGCCATAAATGATTCGTTTCCATTAAAGATCGCTATTCTACATCAAACGTAATTCCCTGAGCGAGAGGCAATGTATCTCCCCAATTTATCGTATTGGTTTGTCGGCGCATATATGCTTTCCAAGCATCCGAGCCCGATTCACGTCCGCCCCCGGTCTCCTTCTCTCCTCCAAAAGCACCTCCTATCTCTGCCCCACTGGTTCCAATATTGACATTAGCAATCCCGCAGTCCGATCCACTATGACTCAAAAATGTTTCTGCTTCACGCATATTGAGAGTAAATATAGATGAGCTGAGCCCCTGCTTCACACCATTATGAATATCAATGGCCTCTTTAAGAGTGCTATATTTAATGAGATATAAAATGGGCGCAAAGGTTTCCTCCTGTACAATCTCAAAATGGTTTTGTACTTCACAGATAGCCGGTTTCACATAATTTCCTTTTTTCTGATTTAACACTTCTCCTCCACATATGACCTTGCCCCCCTCCTTCACGACTTTTTTGAGGGCACTCTGCATTGCGGATACAGCATCCTGATCGATAAGCGGACCCACCAAAGTGCCCTCATCCAATGGATTCCCTACTTCAATATTTTTATAAATAGAAATCAATCGCTCTTTAACCTGCTCATAAACCGATTCGTGAATAATCAATCGCCGGGTTGAAGTGCAGCGCTGTCCGGCAGTTCCCACTGCACCAAAAACCACCGCCCGTATCGTCATCTCAATATCCGCCTCTTTACTGATAATGATCGCATTATTGCCTCCCAGCTCCAGGATCGTTTTCCCTAAACGCCCACCGACAACTTTGGCAACCTCTTTACCCATTCGAATAGATCCTGTTGCAGAAATTAATGGGATTCGATCATCCTCAGTAAGCCACTCACCCACTTCACGTCCACCGGTAATCAGGCCAAAAATTCCTTCAGGCAGATCATTTTCTTTTAAAACCTCTGCTACGATATGTTGAACGGCTACTCCACAAAGAGGGGTTTTTTCAGACCCTTTCCATATCACTGTATCCCCACAAACGGCTGCAATCATTGCATTCCAACTGTAAACGGCAACAGGAAAGTTGAAAGCAGAGATCACCCCGACAGTACCCAAAGGGTGCCACTGCTCATACATCCGGTGTTGTGGACGTTCGGAGTGCATGGTAAGTCCGTAAAGCTGACGCGACAGGCCCACTGCAAAGTCACAGATATCGATCATCTCCTGAACTTCACCCAATCCCTCCTGATAAATTTTTCCCATCTCATAGGAGACCAGTTTTCCCAATGGCTCTTTATATTTTCGCAGAGCTAATCCAATCTGTCTAACAATTTCGCCTCTTTTGGGAGCAGGCATCATTCTCCACTCTTCAAATGCCTCGATCGATTTGTCAACAACAAAATCGTACTCTTCTCGAGATGTTGAATAGACTTCTGCAATCACAGATCCATCAGCAGGCGAATATGAGACAATAGAATTAGCCGAATCATCTTTCAGAAATGCTTGTCCGGTTGAGGTTCCAGCGTTTTCAGTCCGTATTCCCAACTCCTTTAAAAAATCTTTCATCTGTTCTCTTTTTTATATATTTCATTTTCTTAAATATAATGAAAGGTACATCGCAAAAGACAAAGTTTTTGTCCACCTTTTAAACGGTTCATTCAGTAAATTCGATTTTAGCTTATGAAACAAAACCCGGCTTCCAATAATCAGATCAAAGAGTGGAAAAAACTTCTGCGCGGGAAATATCGAAAACAAGAGGGGCTTTTTCTGGCTGAAGGTATTCGTTGTGTTGAACAGATTGTTGATAACAACAATTTAGTGGTTCGTGAACTCTTAGTGGACAATCAAGCAGATTTGACACCATTCCACGTGCCAAAACAGATTCCACTTTATGAGCTGACATCCGATCAGTTTTTAACCGTCTCAGATACTGAAACGCCACAGGGAGTGATTGCAGTTTGCGAAATACCCCAGGAAGCAGAAATTGACGAATTATCAAAAAAAGAAGGTGTCATTGTTGTGCTTGATGCCATTCAAGATCCGGGGAATCTGGGTACGATTATTCGAACGGCTGCCTGGTTTGGTGTTTCCGGGATCATTTTTGGTGAGGGCTGCGTGGATCCGTTTCATCCGAAAGTAGTGAGGAGTACGGCCGGAGCCACGGGCACCGTTCCTTTTTTAAGAGGAAATCTGGAGACAATTTTCAGTGATCTGGAGTCAGAGGGTTGGCAGGTTTATCTGCTTGATGGTTCAGATCGGGCCGTGGACATACGAATGGCCAAACCGGGCAATAAATCAATCCTGGTAGCCGGAAATGAAGCGAACGGAATCAACCCCAACCTGTTCAGTACTAACCGAAGTCCGGTTCGCATAGGGGGGAATTCTGCCACCGTGGAGAGCCTGAATGTAGCTGTTGCCCTTGGGATCGGTTTATTTAATTTTCCATAGTTTACATCTGCCCTACATCGGTATAGAATCCTGATAATTGAAAGTCTACATTTCAACTGTCTGAATTTTAACGTGTATTTATTGATAGATGAAAGTTTGCTTGGCCATCCTGTAGGCAGTATCGAACACGCTTCTTTACCTTTTCTGTTCTGATTGATCGGCCCACATAAAGAGACCATTATCTTTTATGAATAAATTGATTATGTGTGATTCTTTAATTATAGTTAGGAATAAATCATCGCAGGTTTTAACAAATTCATCCCTCAGAATTTAATCTCAAAAGGCCTATGCCAGCATTAAAGAAGGCGAAAAAAATATTTGTTCTCGACACATCTGTTCTTTTATATGATTCAACTGCAGTCTCAAACTTTGAAAAACACGATATAGCCATTCCCATTACGGTTCTTGAGGAACTTGATTCGTTCAAAAAAGGCAATACCGTCACCAATCTTCATGCAAGGGAGTTTATACGTTATCTGGATAAGATCACGGACTCCAATATGATCCAAAACTGGATTCCTCTAAATGGGAAAACGCATGGAAAAATACGTGTGATCAGTGATGAAGGCAGTAAACAGGACGCATCCAAAGTGTTTGGATCCGTCAAAAATGATCATCGTATTCTCAATGCTGCACTGAGATTGAAAGAAGAGGAGCCGAAAAAAAAGGTGACCTTAGTTTCAAAAGATATCAATCTACGGTTAAAAGCCAGGGCTTTGAGTTTGGACGCGGAAGATTATGAAACGATACGAATTAAAGATATTGACCATCTTTACAGGGGGAAAACGAGTGTTTCCTTTGAGGATAACAGTGCGATCAACCAATTATATCAAAGTGGTAAAGTGAATCACTCCGACATTGAGGAGAGTCAGCCAATCAGTAACCACTACTACATCTTGAAAAATCATTCCAGTTCCGCTTTGGGATACTATAATCCAAAAAGCAAAAAGGTGGAACTGGTAAAGCAGACCAGTGCATATGGTGTGACCCCCAGAAATGCGGAACAAACATTTGCCATGCATTCGCTGATGAATCCTGAGATTCTTCTGACAACAATCACCGGATCTGCAGGAACCGGAAAAACACTCCTGGCATTGGCCTGTGCGTTGGAGCAGAGAAGAAATTATCGGCAGATCTATCTGGCACGTCCGATTGTACCGTTAAGTAACCGGGATCTTGGATACCTTCCGGGTGATGTAAAATCAAAGATTGATCCCTACATGCAACCACTTTGGGATAATCTGAGTATTATCAAAAATCAGTTCAGTGAGAGCAGCAAACAGTACAAAAAAATTGATGAACTGGTACAAGATGATAAACTTTCCATTGTTCCTTTGGCCTACATACGTGGACGAAGTTTAAGTAATGTGATTTTTATCATCGATGAAGCACAAAATTTAACGCCACACGAAATTAAAACCATCATCACCCGAGCCGGGGAAAATACAAAAATCATTTTTACGGGTGACATCTTCCAGATCGATACTCCCTATCTGGATGCTCAAAGCAACGGCCTCTCCTACCTTGTGGATCGAATGCATAATAATGATATCTATTCACACATTAATCTCGAAAAAGGGGAGCGATCTGAATTGGCTAATTTGGCGAGTAAATTTTTGTAAAGAGTGAGAAGGCAGAACGCAAAGGGCAGAAGGTAATCGCACCTACAACTGTAATTCAGGGCTAAGAGACTGCGGCTACATTATTAGTAACTCCTATCTCTGGTAAAATAATTACCCTTGAGTGGCAAATCCAGTTTCTCAATACATTGTTGGTGAGTAGCCTAAAATAATTATTGAGACGCTATATGAGATAAAAGAAGATCGACTCTCCAGCATGTAAGAAATTGATGAATCCCTTCTGCCTTTTGCCTTTTGCCTTTCCTTTTTCAAATAAAAAACCCCGCATGATAAATCACCGGGGTTTTTAGTAAAGAATTAATAATGTATAGATCTCTTAGATCATCGTCGCAATCACAAGAGCTACTACTGCCATCAATTTGATCAGGATGTTCAGTGACGGACCGGATGTATCTTTAAATGGATCACCAACTGTATCACCTACAACAGCTGCTTTATGGGGCTCTGAACCTTTTCCATAATGCACTCCATTAATCTCAACACCCTCTTCGATCATCTTCTTGGCATTGTCCCATGCGCCGCCGGCGTTCGACTGAAACAGGGCAAGAAGCACACCGGATGCCGTTACACCGGCAAGAAGTCCACCCAACATTTCAGGCCCGCCTAAGAACCCAAAAAGTACAGGCACGATCACTGCAAGCAGTCCCGGAGCAACCATCTCGCGAATAGAGGCAGTCGTAGAGATCTCAACACATTTTGCAAATTCTGCTTTCCCATCAGCAGCATCAAAAATGTCACGATCTTTCTTTGTCCACTCACTCATCTCTTTCCCTTCGTTTCTTTTCATAGAAGCAAGAGCAGCCGTTAATTCCGGAATGTCTCTAAACTGACGACGAACTTCCTCGATCATCGACATGGCCGCTCTACCCACAGCTTGCATAGATAGTGCAGAAAATAAGTATGGAAGCATGGCACCTACAAAAAGAGCTGCCATTACTTTTGGAGCAGTGATATCAATACCTGTCAATATGCTTTCCGGATTTGCAACATTATAGGAGGTAATAAAAGCAGCAAACAGGGCTAACGCAGTAAGAGCTGCAGAACCAATGGCAAATCCTTTACCGATGGCTGCTGTTGTATTACCTACAGCATCCAGTTTGTCAGTTCGTTCTCTTACTTCCGGTGGCAGGTCACTCATCTCTGCAATACCACCTGCATTATCAGAAATGGGTCCGTATGC
>Ga0222663_1000077_pt1 | contig 74614 bp, 78 predicted proteins | sample AntAcemetagen602_FD_179852 | JGI IMG/M metagenome (GOLD analysis project Ga0222663, IMG submission 179852) | Saline water microbial communities from Ace Lake, Antarctica - #602 | ecosystem: Environmental > Aquatic > Non-marine Saline and Alkaline > Saline | place: Antarctica: Ace Lake... | reverse complement strand
AAGCGGCTTCAATCGAACCCATTGGTCTTCCGTTAACTCTTGATAATCTGGCATCACCGTAACTCCATAATTAAACATCAAACCAATTATGAAAGCCTATTCGTTAATTGTTCGCTACAACCTAGTCCGTGGTCATTTGAGGCCAACCTCCAGGGGTGTCGGCGCTCGGTTCAAAAACATTTTAGTCGAAAAGACTCGAGACTGAGCTTTCGCTTGCGATACGGCTTATAGCCTCTGCCATCAGCGGCGCAATACTTAGTTGTTGGATGTTTTGCGCTAGGCGCACGGCTTCTGTCGCTTGAATGCTGTCAGTGATGACGAGTTTTTCCAGCGGGGACGAGGTTACCCGGGCCACAGCGCCACCAGATAAGACCCCATGCGTCACATAGGCATACACGGTTGTCGCACCAGCGTCCTTTAGGGCAACCGCGGCGTTGCACAGCGTCCCCGCGCTATCGACGATATCATCGACCAGGATGCAACGACGTCCTTTAACGTCACCAATAATGTTCATGACCTCTGAAACACCAGCGCGTTCGCGGCGTTTATCAATAATGGCCAAATCAGCATTGACTCGTTTCGCCAAACTCCGTGCCCTAACAACACCGCCGACATCGGGTGAGACGATAACAAGATCGTCGCCGCCGCCCAATTCTTCAATATTTTGAGTGAAGACAGGTTCGCCAAACAGATTATCGGTTGGAATGTCAAAGAAGCCTTGAATTTGACCGGCATGCAGATCCAGCGTCAAAACACGGTTGGCTCCGGCTTCGGTAATCAGGTTCGCCACCAACTTGGCAGAAATAGGTGATCGAGGGCTAGATTTACGATCTTGGCGCGCGTATCCGAAGTAGGGAATGACGGCGGTAATGCGCCGAGCCGATCCACGGCGGAGCGCATCCAATGTGACCAACAATTCCATCAAGTTATCATTTGCTGGATAGGACGTGGACTGAACGACGAAGACATCTTCACCGCGAACATTCTCTAGAATTTCGACGAAGACCTCCATATCCGAAAAGCGGCGAATGGTCGCTTTGGTCAATGGCAAGCTCAAATAGGCAGAGATAGCCTCAGAGAGGGGTTGGTTGCTGTTGCAGGCCAGTATCTTCATGTTCTGGCAGCCCTTCCGATAAAAAGTGAAAACAGGGGATGACGCGATGCCAAAACGTCAAAGGGTAAGAAACGCACAAATCTCGGCTGCTGAAGTCAGGTGCAGCGGCGGTTTCGTAGCAAAGTGACGGTTTCGTGTAAACGCCTTTGGTCGTGTGGACTGGGGAAAAGGTGAGGCAAACGCTTCTAAATGGTCCCAAATTTAATTCAGGGATTGGCGCGGTCGCCGATTTCAACACCAAATAGCTATTGAACGCCATTGACGGCGGCAACAGCAATATGATCGGCAATCACACCCCAAGAGCCATTCAAACTGCCGGTCGCAACATCATTTTCTTGGGTTGCCGTGCCAACCTCATTGCCACCAACCGTTGTGACGAGCCACACAATTCGGGCTTTCTGACGCCCTCCAAAGGGTTGGGAAATGCGAACACTGCCTTGCAGAACGTGGGATGCCTGGGTTGGCACTTCTGTAATGCGCGCGCCGCGTTCAGCCAGTGTGCGCCGCAGGGCTTCGGTTAAATCTCGATTGCCAGTGCCAGGCGCACCGTAGACAGGGCGTACCAAAAATATTGGGGTCCGCGCCCATGCATTCGGATCGGGTGTTGGTGGGCCGGGCAGAATACTATCCCGCAAGGGTTCCGTTTGTGCCGCTTGCGTCTGGTTCGGGCTAACGGGCTCCACACCTTCAATCGCTGGGCCGCCCATCTGACCGAGAACTTCTTCTGCCGAACCTGGTCCCTGGGCTAGGGTGGGTTCCATCGCTTCTGTGGCTGTAGCACCTTCTGACGCCATCAAGGCGTCGTCGGCAGGTTGTAGTTTTTCAAGGATGGAATCCGCAGACGTCGGCTCGCCAGCCATCACCTTCGTCGGCTCTTTCAGAAGGGAGTCGGCGGGTGTTTCCATCAATCTAGAGACGTCAGTCGGTGTTCCCGACGTCATTTCCTCTGTTGCCATCTTTGACTCTGCGGCCATGTTGGCTTCTTCTGAAGCAGCGGGAGTCCGCATATCCGTAACCATTGGTGCGGGCGGCGCGATACCAATACTGGCAAGGGTCTCCAAGACGCTGGGGCCTGTCTCAGAGATCGCAAAACCCATTGTGAGAGGCTCTGACTCAGTCCAGCGTTGTTTGTCGACGACGACCTCACGCTCGATGGTGCCCACTGTGCCGCCATCTGGGGTCATGACGGACCATCTCACCATCATCCAAAGCAAGGAATGACGCTCTTCAACCGCATCAACCCGCCCCATAACAAACGCATCTGCGGGAAGACCTTCGTTGAGACCCGCCGCGCGCGCTGGAATGCCTCGACTGGTCAAGTCATTTGCCATGGCCGCTGCCAGGGCTTGTGCGTTTGTGCTTTCCAAGCCGGATACAGGAGGCACCACTAACAGTGAGTCAGACACCAATGGAGCGTTCGTCTGCGCACACGCTGCCACCAGCACCATAACGGCGCTGGCCAATAGAGGTGCCTGGATCATCTTTATGAGTCTTCGAAACATGAGCGATCCTAAAAACACGACTGAGGCCAAACAAGCGTGCGGCATTTTGCCAATCGAGCGTGCCGATTCTAACATATTGGAATCAAATGATATCTGGGTCAATTTGGAACATGATTGATTCGATATTTTAAAGATACGCAGATTAGATTACGGCAGTGTTCTTGATTTTCCCACCGGTCCGATTCGGTCAGTGAGTTTAATAACAGAATCAACAACGGCTGCTGTGGCATAGGCAGCAACTTGTCCCCATGGGCCATCGAGTGATCCTTTTGGGATGTTGTTTTCTTGTGATGACGTACCGACAACGGTGCCATCTGGCCTTAGGACCTCCCACACAATAGAGATGCTCTCTGTCGTTTCATTGACAGCACTCAGCGTGACGTTGCCCAACACACGCGCTGATGCTTCGGGGGCGGTATCGTGAAGTTCTTGCCCTCTGCCCTTTAGCGCAAGTCGAAGGGCGCGGCGCAAGGCGGCATTTCCATCACCGGGCGCGCCAACAACCGGACCAACCCAGATGCCTTCGATGATTTCGCCTTCAATAATGTCGGCTGATGCACCAAGGATCATGCGTGATATTGTTGCTGCGGTTCCGTCAGCCGCCTCTACCAACACACGCTTTGCGCCGTATTCCCAATCCAAATAAGGGCCAGTAACGCCTTGAATATGTTGCCCAACAATCGCACCGTCGGGGTCTTTTAGGGTCCAGTATATTTGAACAACATACGGCGATGTTGCATCGGTCGTATTGCGCGTTGCATAGCCACTTAGGGTGAATCCACTGGTTAAAGACGGGGCAGGCGCTGCGGGTATGTCGCGTTCGAGGAATGCTTCTGAGACATAATCTGCGACCAGTTTAGCCATGGGCAGCGTGGTGCCCCGAATCAGATCAACTTCAATGCCAGCCGTTTCTGGGCCAAGCCGGGTGAGTTCATTGGGTGGTTGATCTGCTGTTGGCCGAAACGGCTGCGGCACCGATCCGCACGCCGCCACAAATCCCGTAACCAGCACTAAAAAGGCAAAAGATGCCCGGCGACCGATGTTCATATCAACAGCGTGCACATGCCAAGAAATCCAACCACCGTAAACAGAGCTAAAATCGTGATATAGGGCATACGGACTCCGCTGCGATGGGGATCAGATGATAACTAAATCAAGAGAGCTGCGAGAGAGGCGTTCTGCGCGCGTTTCACCGACTAATACGGTTTCACCCAGAGTCATCGCTAAGTCTTGGTCCGAATCAAAAATAATCATGTGGCAAAAGATAACCATGCCCGACTGCACAACAACAGGATTGCCATGATACAGCATGGGCCAATCCATCCAATTCGGCGCAAAGGTTGTTCCCAGCGAATACCCACACGCATTCAGCCGATGTTCTGAGAGCCCAGCTTTGTCCATGACGGTAGCGTGAGCATCAAAAGCTTCACCGAAGGTGGCTCCAGGAACAAGCGAGCCTTCTACGGCCATTAGGGCATCTCTTGCAGCGTTATAAAGCACCTTTTGTCGGTCTGGCACTGAGCCAACGACCAAAGTGCGCATCATTGCCGCGTGGTAATGCCGATACACTCCAGCCCATTCCAACGTCAGTTGATCTTGGGAATCCAAGATCCGGCGACCAGATTTATAACGACATAGAAGCGCATCACGGCCCGAGCCAATAATGAACTCATTGCCAGGATAATCACCGCCGCCTTCAAACACCGCGCCCTGCATCTCCGCCAATATTTTGCCTTCATCAGCACCGGCGGCCGTTAATGCCAACGCCCGGTCATAGGCATCGTCGGCAAGGCTTGCGGCTTTGCGAACGTAGTCGATTTCTGCTGCACTTTTAATAACCCTTAATTTGCTTACCAGGTCTGACGCATCAGCCAATGTCGCGAATCCATCCATCGCGGTGGTCAACCGCTGACCGTTGCGGGCGGTTAGGCCATAGGCTTCCCATTCGATTCCTAGGGTTTTGCCGCGAAGGCCAAAGTCTTCCAGCATATCGCGCAGTTGGTCTGAAGGGCTGGCGTCAGGGTGATCTACCCAAACACGAATGTCCTCAACCACAGACGTATGGCGGGCTTGGCGCAGATCTGGTGCACGGGTTAACAGGGCGAGCCTTCCGCTACTGTCCAAAACCATGCATTGAAAAAACACATACCCAAATGTGTCGTAGCCAGTCAGGTAAAACATGCTTTCTTGGCGGAACATCAGCAGAGCATCAATGCCTACTTCGGCCATGGCGGCGCATGTCTTGGCGCGACGATTGGCGAGTTCGGTCTCTGAAAAATGCAGCGCCATGAGATATTCCTTTAGCTCGATTTGAGGCAGTTATACGGCATCGGTCAACGCAATGGCAGAAAGCGACCGACCGTAGTCTGGCTCATGGTTATGTGTTGTACGACGGTAGCTGAAGAAGCGTTGCGTGTCGGCGTATGTATCCAACCCGATATCATCTGTTTTTGTTAAGCCAGCTTCAGCCAATGCAGCGTGAACGAATCCGGCTAAGTCAAATCGATACTTGTTCGCTTCGCTTGCGTCGGGCGCAAAGAATTGGTCGGCACCAGGTTTGGCAGACGTGAAGGCGTCTCGGACATCATAACCAACTTGGTAAGATGATTGGTGAATGCACGGACCGACAACAGCCCGGACGGTGGTGCGATTGGCCCCAAGGGCGACCATCGCCTCGACAGTATTTTGCAGCACACCGCCAAGGGCACCACGCCAACCTGCGTGTGCGGCACCAATTATGCGGTTTTCAGCATCAGCAAAAAGCACAGGAACACAGTCTGCGGTGGCGATGGCTAACGCGATGCCGGGCTGATTTGTGATCATGGCATCGCCTTTCGGGCCATTGCCCGGCACCCACGTCTGATCAACGGTAACAACGTCTGGGCTATGATGCTGATACAGGGAGAGAAGCTGGGCAGGCGCAACATCCATCGCAGCGGCGATACGAGAGCGATTCTCCGCAACGGCCCTTTGGTCATCTGCTGAACCGAGGCCGCAATTCAAGGATGCATAAATACCTTCCGAGACTCCGCCTTCGCGACCAAAGAATCCGTGGTTGATGCCGGGTAACGCGCTGAGCGTATTAGACTTGAAGGCGGGCAAGTTCATAGCCTTGTTTGTGCGACGGTTGGTCGCAGCCGTCAACTAACATTAAACCCGGGTGGGATGGGATCGTCAGGGCCAGCTATTGCCATGACCTTAAATAGGGACCCCATCGCGGCGGGGGCTGTGAGGCGGTGTGTGGCTTGCAAAACGTCGGCGGCTTGTTCTGGCGAGGCGCGTTGAACCAAGGCCTCGACGCGTGCATTAAGGCCTAGGCGCTGTAAGAATTCGCCTTGCAGCACGGTTGGGAAAACCTGTGCGCCACCGGACGTAACCGCGGTGCCCAAGGACTGAAAATCAACATGAGCGGTCAAATCGGCCTCCCCCGGTGTTTCCAGCACGCCACAATACGCATGATCCTTGACCGCTTGCAGGGTATCGCCCGCACCGGACGCTTTATGCCCGTAGTCAATGAACAACCCAGCACCGCCTTGGACGGCCAGCCGCGCCGAAATAGTATAAGCTATTCTTTGCGCCACCGGCGACACCTCGATCAAATCGCCAATAGCAACGTCGCACAGGGGAGTAGGGATACAGGCCGGAGGATCTGCTTTGGGCGCGCCCCATTCAAAGGCTAAGGGCTCACCGTTGGCCACGTTGCCTAACCCGATTCGCCGCTCGCTCCATCCCTGATCTGTACGAGAGAATTGTCGAATGGGTAGGGCGTCAAAGAACTCATTTGCAATGAATAGGACCGGGCCAGCAGGAATCTGGCTGGGATCGCGCCACCATTGAACCTGTTCGGTGGGCCAATTTTTTGAGAGCGTCTTTGCTTGCCTGGTGCGCAAGCGGGGGCTGTTCTCAATGAGGTGGACGTTAAGGGCGTCGTGAAAACCAGGAGCGGCGCGCGTGGCTCGCAGCGCATCGGCCATCAACGTGCCGCGTCCGGGACCAAGTTCAACCAGATGAAGAGACGCGGGTGAATCCATCGCAATCCATTGTGCGGCACACCATGCCCCGATAAGTTCGCCGAAGACTTGGCTGATTTCTGGTGATGTCGTGAAATCGCCGCCCATGCCAAACGGATCGCGGGTCATGTAGTACCCAAAGTCCGGATGGCCGAGCGCTTCTTCCATAAAATGAGAAATGCGCAGAGGGCCGTTCTTTTGAATCCGGGCTATGAGATGAGCCGTGAGCGGCGTCATAACGGCCACCATCAGGCTTTCTTAGATTGTCGGCCCGCCAAAACCAGAAACGCAACACCGGTGAGGATCATTGGCAGAGACAGCCATTGGCCCATGGTGAGTCCGAGACTAAGAAAACCAAGGTGGGCATCCGGTTCACGGAACAATTCAACAAAGGTGCGGGCTGTGCCGTAACCGATGAGAAAGACACCAATCAATATTCCCGACCGTTCGCGAATAGCCTGGATCCTCCACAGAACCATCAGGATGCAGAAGAGAACCAACCCCTCGAGGGCCGCTTCGTACAATTGGCTGGGGTGGCGTGGCTCCGGCCCACCGCGCGGAAACACCATCGCCCAGGCAACATTTGGGGCAGGGCGGCCAAATAGCTCACCGTTAATGAAATTGGCGATTCGCCCAAAAAATAATCCGATAGGCGCGACGCACGCAATCAAGTCACCAAATGCAAACAGTGATATCTTTCTGCTGCGGGTGAACAGGATAGTGGCGATAATTACGCCTAATAACCCGCCATGGAATGACATCCCCCCGCGCCAGATGGCGAAGGCTTGCAGCGGGTTTTGGGCGTAATAATCAAATTGATAAAACAAGACAGAACCAAGTCGCCCGCCCAAGACTATTCCTATAACCGCCCAAAAAATGAAATCCCCAATGTTGTCAGCGGTGATCGTTGCGGGGGACTGTGCGCACAGTTTTTTCATGGTCCACCACCCCAGCAAAATGCCAGTCAGGTAAGCCAGTCCATACCAACGAATGGCGAGGGGGCCGATCTCAAGGATAACCGGATCAATGACAGGATATGCGAGCGCCCACATCAGACAAACGGGTCTTTGGCGATAAGATGGTTCGACACATAATCCATGACACCCTCTTCAAGACTTCGAAATGTGTGAATAAACCCGGCATCCTGAACACGGGCCATTTTAGCCTCTGTAAAATATTGATACTTATCACGAATTTGTTCAGGGATTGGGATGTAATCTATGGCGGGTTCAACCTTCATGGCGGCAAAAACGGCATTCGCTAAATCTAAGAAGCTTCGCGCTTGGCCGGTACCGCAATTGAACAGGCCGTTTACCTGGGGGTTTAGGAGCAACCACATAACTAGGGCAGCACAATCATCAACATGCACAAAATCCCTCAGTTGTTTGCCATCCTCAAAATCGTCACGGTGCGATTTAAACAACGAAACCCGACCCTTCTTTTGAATTTGAGGCACCAGATGGGCTACGACGCTTTTTTGCCCTTCCTTGTGATACTCATTGGGGCCGTAGACATTAAAAAATTTCAGGCCAGCCCATTGAGGCGGTCTAATTTTCCCCTCGCTCACTATGCGAGCAACGCGCCGATCAAAGGTGTGTTTTGACCAGCCATAAGCGTTCATGGGCTTTAATTTGGCTAGCGCATCGATTGACCCGTCATCATCAAAACCCATGCTGCCATCGCCATATGTTGCCGCAGAGGAGGCAAAGATGAAGCGTGTTTGGTGGTGTGCACACCAGTCCCAAAGCTGAAGTGGTAGGCGGATGTTGGTTTCGCTAATCAGGTCGGCGTCGGCTTCCGTGGTCGCAGAGATCGCGCCCATATGAATGATGGCTTCAATTGACGATTTGTTATCCGACAAAAATGTTAGCAGGTCGGGTGGCTGGACAACATCAGCAAGCTCTCTGCCAGAAATGTTGCGCCACTTGTCCCCTGTTTCCAACCGGTCACAGCAGACCAACGGGCCTAAGCCCGCGTCTTCCATGTGCTTTAGAATGACAGAGCCGATAAATCCGGCCCCTCCGGTGACAACGTACATGTTGAGCAACCCATCGCCGTTGTGTTGAAGTCGGTTTATAAGTGGCAAATGTGGCTGTCACAAGACGGTGGCGTTGCCGTTTGGTCCGAATCAGCCCATATGTTTTGAATACAGAGACCAATAAGGATGTTTGCTATGGAAAGCCCTGCACGTGTTCTGGACGATTTAGCGAAAGTTGCCAACGGTGCCGTTTCGACCGTCATCGGCATGAAACAAGAAGTTGACCAGATGATTCGTCAACGGTTGGAGCGGTTTTTGACGCAAGCCGATCTTGTTCCTCGTGAAGAATTTGAAGCTGTGCAGGCGATGGCGGCAGAAGCCAGGACGGAACAAGATCGCTTGGCCAAACGTGTCGCTGCTTTGGAAGCCCTGGTCGGTGTTGGGGCCAAAGCTCCTGCGAAGACAGCAACAAAGGCTGCGGTTAAGAAAGCGGCGAAGAGCCCTGCCGCAAAAAACGCCGCGCCCTCTAAAACTAAGGCGGCTCCACGCGCCCGGACAGCGAAGAAAAGGGCCACCTAAATTTAAGGGGCTACTTGTCCACAAACTTTCATGTTTCTGAATGATTGCGCCCTTGCGCCTGTTTTCGCTCGCTGGCAGTCTACCAGTTGTGTGTACCAACGTGGTTAACCACTATATTTCGGCTTTTGCTCAAAATATGGTATGTTGACCCTGCGGTGCGCATAGCCGCTGCGTAAGGGAAGCCAGAAGGAGAGCGGAATGCCCTCAATCAGCACGCAAGAAACACCTGATCCCGCCGAAGCAATGGACGTCATAGAACGAATCGTTGAAGTCAATGACTGGGCGTTTGATCGCCGCAACGATGCGGAAATGGCCGTTCAAGCGCCGGGTAAATGGTGTGACTACAGCTTGTATTTTGCCTGGAACGATGTTGTCGAAGCCATGCACTTTACGTGTGCTTTCGATGTCCGAGTTCCGGTTGAGCGCCGTCCTGCCGTTCATGAATTGCTCGCGTTGATAAACGAGAAGCTATGGCTGGGGCACTTTGGTCTTTGGGAAGATGAGGCCATGCCGATGTATCGGCACGTCTTGCCGTTGCGCGGTGTCAGTGGTCCTACGCCAGAGCAGATCGAAGATATGTTGGACACGGCATTGATCGAATGCGAGCGATTCTTTCCGTCTTTCCAGTATACGATATGGGGCGGCAAGGCTCCTTCAGAAGCCTTAGAGGCAGCCTTGGTTGACACGGTTGGTGAGGCCTAGTGTGGTGGTTTCGAAGTTCACCGCATTTTTTGAGGCGACCACTTTAGGGAACTTCGAATCCAAAACCACACGAGATCAATATGTTGCTAGTGTCCGGATCGAATCTGAAGTTCGAAAAGCGGATGTCCCAAATGATACGAACTTCAGATTCGGGACACTAGCGGCCTAGAAATGACCGACTCAATGCGATTCTCTCTCATGCTCGTCGGCTGTGGTAAAATGGGCGGAGCGATGCTCGAAGGCTGGATAGCAGATGGCCTTGATCCAAAATCGATTTGTGTGATTGAACCATCGCCCGAATCGGCAGCGCAGGTGTCAGATCGTTTTAACGTTCATGTTGTTACCGGTGCTGACGCGCTCTCTGAAGACTGCTGCACGGACTGTTTGGTTTTCGCCATAAAGCCCCAGATGATGGACGATGTGGTGTCGGCGTTCCGGCGATTTGCAGAGCAAGGCGCATTGGTCGTCTCGATTGCTGCGGGTAAGTCTATTGCCTACTTCGAGCAACGCTTAGGTCAATCAGCAAAAATTGTGCGGGCCATGCCGAATACACCAGCAGCCATAGGCCGGGGCATTTCTGTGTTGTGTGCGGGCGCGAATGTTGATGAAGCTGGCAAGGAACGATCCTCCAAGCTGTTGTCTGCCGTTGGCCAGATTGCTTGGGTTGATGACGAATCGTTGATTGATCCCGTTACGGCTCTTTCTGGCGGTGGTCCGGCCTATGTTTTTTTGTTGGTCGAGAGTTTGGCAAAAGCTGGTGTCGAGGCAGGCCTGCCTCAGAATCTGGCAGAAACATTAGCGCGGGCGACGGTAGCGGGTTCTGGGGCGCTGCTTGATGATTCGCCCGAAGCTCCAGAGACCTTGCGCAAAAATGTGACCAGTCCGGGCGGAACGACTGCCAGGGCTCTTCGTGTCTTGATGGGTGAAGACGGCGGCCCTGGATGGCAGCCGTTGATCGATAAGGCGATTATAGCGGCGAGCAAGCGGTCGCAGGAACTTGCTGGGTAGGTCGGCAAGTCCTGGTTCCTTGCTTCCCGCAAAGAAGGTGCCATATTAAAACTTCATCAAAAATGACGCACCGGAGGCTTCTATGGCCCGAAAACCAAAAACACCCTTGGGAACGGATGAAGAGCGCGCGCGGGTGGTTGCCGTAATTTTGGCTCATGCCGCAGATGGCACCTGGACGTCTATGACGATGGACCAGATTGCCGAGGAATCAGGTATCACGCGGCCTCGCCTCATGCGCCATTTACCGATCAAACAAGCTGCCCTGGCTCTCATCGCGGCGGATGTTGATTATCGCGTGCTGTTGGATACAGAAGCGGACCCCATTGATCTCGAAAGCGAGCCGAAAGATCGGTTGTTTGATCTGCTGATGCGCCGGTTTGATACGTCGCAAGACATGCGTGACGGCCTCGTTCCCCTGCTAAAAACCAGCCTTCGAAACCCAAGTGCCGTGCCGTGCATCTTGGCGCGAGCAACAAAATCCATGCGACTGATGTTGGAGCTTGCTGGAATATCTGTATCGGGGCCTTTGGGGCTCATCCGAGTGAAGGGCCTGTTGTTTGTTTACACCCAATGTGTCCGCGTGTGGCTAGATGATAATAGCCCTGACATGTCTATTACCATGTCTGCCCTAGATCGAGGATTATCGCGCGGCGAGCAAGTCATGCAACGGTGCAGTGGCAACGGCGGACGCTGGCCTTTCTCTCGCCGACGGTCAGCTGATCAGGAGTCTGAAGAAGCAGATGCAACATAATTATATTGCAGTGCACAATTTATTCTTGACGCAGCGCAGCAAAGAGACCATATAGAAGGCAAGACGTGACTGCCGGACGTCTGAGGCGAATAGGCAGATAATCGTTAAACCCACCTAGGAGAAACACCATGGCTAAGAAGCCCGAAGCTGCAAACCCGTTCGATTTTTCTAAAATGATGTTTGATTTTGACCCAGCCAAATTCACTGAAGAAATGATGAAATCATTTTCCGCTCCTTCAATGTCTTTGCCGAGCATTGACATGCAGAAAATTATGGAAAGCCAACGCAAGAACGTAGAGGCCCTGACCGCCGCCAACCAATTGGCCGCTGAAGGCATGCAAGCTATCTACAAGCGCCAAATGGAAATTCTGCAACAATCCATGGACGAAGTTCGTGATGTTGCCGATACAATGAAAGATACCAAAGACCCACGTGATGCGGCTGCAAAGCAGGCAGAGCTTGCTAAGACTGCTTATGAAAAAGCTCTGTCGAACATGCGTGAACTGGCTGAGATGACCACCAAAGCCAACGCCGAAGCCTCCGATGCCATTAATGCGCGCATCGCCGAAAGCTTGGAAGAAGTTCGTGAATTGGCCGTTAAACTGAAGGGTTAATCAACCAACTAGTTTTAACTGTTCCAAAGATTGGGTCGCACTCTGCAAATGGTGCGGCCCTTTTTGTTTGTGGGGTTTACAGCATGACCTCGTTCCGGTTTTCTACGATCTCTTATTTGCAATGCTAGCTGGAGACATCTGTTTTGTCTGATCCTCAACCTGACATATCCTTCGACGATTTTCTCAAAATTGATATTCGCGTCGGCACAATTGTGCGGGCAGAGTCGTTTCCAGAAGCCCGCCGACCCGCAGTCAAACTATGGATTGATTTTGGCCCTGAGATCGGAGAGCGGAAAACGTCTGCACAAATTACCGAGCATTACGCACCGGTTGATTTGGTTGGAAAACAAGTCATGGGGGTTGTCAATTTTCCAAAAAAGCAAATTGGTCCATTTATGTCAGAGGTTTTGACCTTAGGCTTGGCCGATGAAAACGGTCACGTCGTGCTCCTTCGGCCCGATCAGAACGTGCCGAATGGTGCTCGGATGCACTAGGTGCCGGAACTGAAATTCGGTTCATTGTGGTCCAGTCTATTTTGAATTTCAGATTCGATTGGAACACTAGCAACATATTGATCTCGTGTGGTTATGGTTCTGAAGTTCGTTTCGGTGTTTGCTGCAAATAATGTGGCGAACTTCAAAACCACCACACTAGGCCAGCGCTGCCTTTATAGAGGCAGTCGAACGCGCGCCCGCAATCCTCCAAGCGGGCTTTCTTCCAAGACGATATCACCGCCGTGCGAGCGAACCATATCGCGTGCAATTGTTAGGCCCAAACCTACACCACCCGTTGTCGGGTTTCGTGAGGCATCGCCTCGTGAAAATGGCCTAAACATTGTTTCACGTTGGTCTGGTGGAATGCCGGGACCATCGTCATCAACGATGACCTCGATGGCATCGCCACGCACACCCGCATTGATACGGATGTGCGTGCCGTATCGCGTCGCGTTTTCGGCTAAGTTTGTGATTGCACGCTTAAGGGCATTGGGTCGCGCCATGGCAACCAAATGACCTTCAACATGGTGATCGACAAGAACGCCTTGTCGGTTCAACCTCGTCGCAATGTCGTCAATGAGCGAGCCAAGGTCGACACGGCTTTGGGCCTCACCGCCTTCACCCCTGGCAAAGGCGAGATAGCCTTCCAGCATATGCTCCATATCTTGGACATCAGCGGTCAACTCAGCCCGCCCGTCCTCATCTGATAACATCGCTAATTGTAGCTTCATGCGGGTGAGGGGGGTGCGCAGGTCGTGGCTAACCCCAGAAAGCATATCGGTCCGTTGCGCAATTTGCCGTTGGATTCTGTCCCGCATCGCTAAGAAAGCAGAGGCCGCTTGGCGAACTTCGCGGGCACCTTCGGGTTTAAACTCGGCAACATCGCGACCCTTTCCAAATGCCTCGGCGGCCAAGGCTAAGCGTCGAATTGGCTTTACCTGATTGCGCATGAAGATTGTTGCCACCGCAAACAAGATGAGAGACGTTCCAACCATCCACAGGACAAAGACATAGGCGCTAGAGCTAAACAGACGTTTTCTGGGCGTCGTTACATCCAACACACCATCAGGAAGTTGGACGCGGATATTCACGTCCCGAGGTAATGACGTAGTGTCAATTGTGAATGGTTTGTTGACGTAGTCGTTCATGGCTTTGATGAGTGTTCGCTCCATTAATCCGTCGCCAACTTGCGTGGTCGTTTTTAGAATTGCACCGGATTCATACTGAATTCGAAGCTGCATATTGCTGGCGGCAACGCTGCGGATTAGCCAGAATTCTGATTGCTCTTTGTCATGCTGAATCAGTCGAGAAATAGCAGCGATGTCGCCAGCCACGCCTCGGGCCAGCCGAAGCAATATCTTATCCCAATGTGTTTCATAAAAGATCAATCCAGATACGATTTGTAGCAAGATTAGCGGGATGACGATGATCAGCAACGACCGTGCGAGCAGGCTCCGCGGCAGCATTTTCTTGATCGGGTGACTTTGGCGCAGGGCAGACACAGCTGAGCTTCCTAGTCTGGCACGAGCATGTATCCACGACCACGCACAGTCTGAAGATACCTCGGAATCTTTGGATCAACTTCTAATTTGCGTCGTAAGCGTGTGATTTGAACATCGACAGCTCTTCCATCCCCCACCATTGCTGTAACTTCAACAAGTTCTTCGCGGGCCATCGGAAGACCTGGATTGGCACAGAGCGCCGTTAGTAGGCCAACCTCGTTTTCAGTCAAGCTAACAGGGTTGCCGTCTTCGCCAATTAGGCATCGATGGCGGGTATCGAATGTCATCGTTCCAAGTTGTATATCGCCCAGTACCAGGGTTGTGCTGGTCGGTTGTCGCTTTACGATGTTTTGAAGCCGCAACAAGAGCTCGCGTGGCTCAAACGGTTTGACGAGATAATCATCAGCACCTGTTTCCAAGCCGTCGATCCGGTTTTCAGGTTCTGACATTGCGGTCAACATCAAGATCGGTGTCGAATCGGTTTTTCGGAAACTGGCTGCGAACGAAAGTCCTGTTTCACCGGGCATCATGATATCCAACACGATTGCGTCAAAACTCAACCGTTCAAGCCTTGTTCGTGCATCGGCTGCGTCACAGGCTTGTGTCACTGAAAAACCGTTGTCTCCTAAGTAACGAGATAATAAGTCCCGCAAGCGTGCGTCGTCATCAACGACAAGAACATGCGGCACCTCTTTTGGTTCGGGCAAAGCAACCTCCGACGTGATTAACACCTCGTGTTTTGCGCAAGTGTAAGGAAAACGACGGCTGCTGACACCCGCAAACATGGCCTTCGGGTTTATTCTGACATTTTTGCTGGTGTAATGACCTTTGATTTGTCCTCATTGTTGATAAGGCCATGCAAAACCGTGCGAAAGCCCGCAACCGCGTCTGCGCCCGCTTCGCGGTAGGCCCGAGCGATGCGTTTGCTTTGTATCTCAGTTAACTGGGCTTCCAATTGCATTCCCTTTTCAGTTAGAAAAAGGCAACGCCGCCTTCGGTCTGCAATGTCACCGTCTTGGCGAATATATCCGTCATCCATGAGCTGGTTCAGAACCCGCGATAGGCTTTGTTTTGTTATTCTTAAAATGTCGAGAAGTTGGCCAACCGTGATACCTGGGTTGGCGCCAACAAAATACACGGCGCGGTGGTGGGCTCGTCCGAGGCTGACCTCACTTAGGATACGGTCAGCATCGCCAGTAAAATCTCGATACCCAAAAAATAACAGCTCGATTGCTTGCCTTAGATCGACATCTCTCAGGTACAATGGGTTGGCTGGTGGCTTCACGGCTTTACTCCGTCATGCAGGTCCAAGTTTAAAATACGCCTTATGGGGAGGCACAAACAAGAAGTTATGTCAGTGTTATTGACATATATTTTGTTTCGGGTGTAAGACGTAACGACTAACCAGCATTTGTCTGGCTAAAGAAATTGAATTGCGTATTTGTCTCAGCATAAGCACAAAATGATGCCAGCCCCTCTGAGCTGACAAAGAAAAGGAAGACCCGAACAATGATCCAGCCATTTGATGACCGCGACGGCGAAATTTGGATCGACGGCGCATTTGTTCCATGGCGGGATGCAAAACTGCATGTGCTGACGCACGCTTTGCATTATGGCTCTGGCGTTTTTGAAGGTGAACGTATGTACAATGGTGCTATCTTCAAGCTTACAGAGCACACAGAGCGCCTGTTCTATTCAGCGCGTACATTAGGCTTTGAAATTCCATATTCGATCGCGGAAATTGATGACGTTTGTAAAGAGGTATGTGAGCGAAATAATATTGTTGATGGCTATATCCGACCCTTTGCTTGGCGTGGTTCTGAAATGATGGCGGTATCTGCGCAGGCCGCCAAAATTCATGTCGCCGTTGCCGCTTGGACATGGCCCAGCTATTTCTCGCCGGAATTGCGAGAAAAAGGCATCAGCCTGATGACAGCGTCTTACAAGCGGCCTGCACCTGACACTGCCCCGGTTCATGCCAAAGCGGCCGGCTTGTATATGATTTGCACGATTTCGAAACATCAGGCAGAGGCTAAAGGCTTTACAGATGCCTTGTTCCTAGATCACCGTGGATATGTCTCAGAGGGCACAGGTGCCAACATCTTTTTCTTGATGGAAGATGGCAAAATCCACACTCCGAAACCAGATTGTTTCTTGGATGGTATTACGCGGCGTACTGTGATTGACCTTGCAAAAAAGCGCGATCTTGAGGTTGTTGAGCGCTATATTTTGCCAGACGAAATGGCAGCGGCGAAAGAAGTCTTCTTCACAGGCACGGCGGCAGAAGTGACACCGATCGGCCGTATTGACGATATGACATTCAAGGTTGGTGACGTGACACGGTTGCTTTGGCAAGACTATGAAAAGGTTGTCGGTAAAGTCCCGGCTTCACAATCTGCCGCGTAGACCAACTCAGTTCAGTCGGTTAAATCGCTGGTCACTTGTTTCAAGAGCTTGTCGATCTCTTCGACTTTGAACGGTTTGCCGATGGCGGCACTGGCCCCAAGTTTTGTCGCTGCGGCCAGCGCCTTTTCCTTCGGCATGCCTTTGAAGCCAGCAGACATGGCAACAACCCGCAGGTCAGGCCATGTAGCCTGGCATTCACGAATAACGTCGATACCGCTTTTTTCTGGCATGAAAATGTCGGTTATTAAGACATCGACATTCAAAATGCGATAATTGTTCAGGACGTCATCAGGGCTTGTAAAGGCGTGGGCATCGTAGCCTGCATTCACCAACATGCGCTCGACTGCGGCACAAACCGTTCGACTATCATCCAAAATCACAATGGACGTTGTCGTTTTAGAATGGCGCTCGACGGCCAGTTCAATGGTTTCTTTAAGGCGATCAGCGTCAAAGGGTTTCTCGATTACGGCATCCGCACCAGATCGCCTGGCGATGCGCAGCATGTGATAGCCCTCGCGTGATGCATCACCGGCCGACATGGCAATGATTGGAATGTTAGGCGCCAGTTTAGCGATCGCCGTGATCCCCTCAAAACCATCAACATCTGGCATGATGAGATCAATGAGAACAAAATTAATGCCCTCTGATAAATTGCTCGTCAGGGCCTCGTTAACGCTTGAAGCGGTGATTGGTATGAACCCAATTTCAGCAACATGACTGGCGACGGCAGAAAGCGCTGTTGCCGAGTCATCAATGACCATCACGGATTGGCGTCGGGCCATCTCAGGGCCTATTTAACCAAGGCGTTTCCGGGCAGCACCGTGGCAGGGTATTTACCGCCATCCGACGTTACCCAAACGATGATGTTGTCCGTGGTGCCTTGGACCACACGGTAACAGACTTCTGTCGGGGATGGTGGCCATACGGAGCAATACTGCCCTTGATGATTAATCCGCCACGTCCCGACGCTGACCCGACCGCCGTTCTCCGGTAGCTGGTGGACCCTCGTTCATCAAAATACTGCGTGTATGGGGCCGCTTGTTTACCCCACAAACCCTTGATTGAGTGACCGTTTAGCACCTGCGTTAGCGCTTGTTGACTGAAGGTTTGATCCGCAGCCACAACCGGGTTTTGTCCCAAACCAAGAGCCAAAAGCCCGGCAAAAACCGTGACTGTGTTCCATCGCTTCATCAGTGGATGTCGGACCAAATTCGACGCTTGAGTTGATAAGCCAAGCCTGTGAAGACAATCAAGAAGATCAAGACACCTAGCCCTAAACGCTTACGCTCTTCTAGATCGGGTTCTGATACCCAATGCAGAAACTCGCTTAAGTCATGGGCCATTTGTTCAACCGTTGCCGGTGTTCCATCGGCAAACTCCACGCCGTCTTCGTACAACGGTGCGGCCATGGCGATTTGATGACCCGAGAAATAGGTATTGTAGTTCATGCCTTCGCTAAGTTCGAAGTCGTCTGGCGCATCATCATATCCCGTTAACAGGGCATACATGTAATCAGGGCCGCCAGGACGCGCTTTAATAATCAGCGAAAAGTCCGGCGGCAAGGCCCCACCATTTGATGCGCGCGCGGCATTGTCATTGGCAAACGGCGCTACAAACGAGTCGGCAGGAGTAGCCGCACGGGTGAACATATCACCTTCATCGTTGGGGCCGTCTTCGACCTCATATTCAGAAGCAATGGCTTTAATTTCATCTTCCGAGAAGCCAATTTGCCCCAAATGACGAAACGCCACCAAGTCCATTGAATGGCACGACGCGCAGACTTCACGATAAACCTGTAAACCACGCCGAAGCGTTGCCCGGTCGAACGTGCCGAACATACCGTCACTTGACCAAGATTGTGACGGAGGCTTTGGAGCCTCACCCGCCGCGTTTGCATTCGAAGCCATTCCAACAGCCGTACCCGCAACCAGTGCTGCAACAGCAGCAACAGAACGGAAAGAGACGGAGAAAGTCATGTGTAGTGTCCCCTCTACCCTTATTCGGCCGCAGCCGGTTTGATCACCGCTTGAGAGATGCTCTCTGGAATCGGCTTTGGCCGCTCCAACAATCCCAATAACGGGATGATCACCAGCAGATGTAAGAAATAATAGAACGTCGCCGCTTGGCCGATCGGAATGTAAATACCTTCCGCCGGTTTACCGCCGATGTAACCTAACAAGATGCAGTCGAGAACAAAGATCCAGAAGAACTGCTTGTACAGCGGCCGGAACTTTGATGACCGTACCGGTGAGCGATCCAACCAAGGCAACAAGGCCAGAATGATGATCGATGCGAACATCGCAATCACACCCAGCAGCTTGGCATCCAAGAAGAGGATGTCGAACGTGATCGCCCGCAAAATGGCGTAGAATGGCAAGAAGTACCATTCAGGCACAATGTGTGCCGGCGTCACCAATGGGTTGGCTTCGATATAGTTGTCCGGATGGCCCATGTAGTTCGGTGCGTAGGTCACGACCGCCATGAAGATGATCAAGAACACACCCAAACCAAACAGGTCTTTCACCGTGTAGTACGGATGGAACGGAATGGTGTCTTGCGGTCCCTTTACGTCAACGCCCAACGGGTTGTTAGAGCCATGTACGTGCAGAGCCCAGATGTGCATCACAACCAAGCCCAAAATCACAAACGGCATCAGATAGTGGAGCGCGTAGAAGCGGTTCAGCGTCGGATTATCGACTGAGAAGCCGCCCCATAGCAGGGTTACGATGCTGTCACCAACCAAAGGAATGGCTGAGAACAGGTTCGTAATCACCGTGGCACCCCAGAAGCTCATTTGGCCCCAAGGCAACACGTACCCCATGAAGGCTGTGGCCATCATAGCTAGCAAAATCAAAATGCCAAAAATCCACAGAATTTCGCGCGGTGCCTTGTATGATCCAAAATAAAGGCCCCGGAAAATATGGATATACACAACGATGAAGAAGAATGACCCGCCGTTCATATGAATATAGCGGATTAACCAGCCATAGTTGACGTCGCGCATGATCCGTTCAACGGACACAAACGCATAATCGACATGGGCCGTGTAATTCATCGCCAAGAAGATGCCCGAGATGATCATGATCATCAGAACAACACCGGCCAACGAGCCAAAGTTCCACAAATAGTTTAGGTTGCGCGGAGTCGGATACCCGGATCCCAAAGAGTGATCCAAAAAGCTGAAGATCGGCAGCCGATATTCAATCCAGCGGATAACGGGGTTATTGTATTCTGTTGTCGCCATGATGGATGTCCTTAGCCGATCCGAACGGTTGATTCGTCGAGGAAGGTATATTCCGGCACCGGCAAGTTACTAGGTGCGGGACCTTTTCGAATGCGGCCTGATGTATCGTAATGAGAGCCATGGCACGGGCAGAACCAACCGCCAAAGTCGCCGCGGCTTTCGCCGGTTTTTTGACCCAACGGAATACAGCCTAGGTGCGTACAAACGCCGACCAAGATCAGCCATTCCGGTTGCTGGGCGCGCTCCTCATCGGGCTGCGGGTCGGGCAGATCGCCCAACGGTGTGCCAGTGGCATCGGCAATTTCATCTGCTGTGCGGCGGCGCACGAAAACTGGCTTGCCGCGCCAAACCACTGTGATGCTCTGGCCTTCTTCGATGGGGCTGAGGTCAATCTCTGTGGTCGACAGTGCCAGCGTATCTTTCGCAGGGTTCATGCTGTGAATGAACGGCCAAGCCGCCATCGCTGCCCCTGCCGCGCCCACGGCGGCTGTCGTCAAAACCAAAAAATCTCGGCGCTCGCCATCACTCAGTTCGGCGTTCCCCGTCACGTGTTCTGTGTCTGCCATATGACATTCCTCGTATATCGCCAGGATGTCCCCTGACGTCTGCAAAACTGCTTAACGACCTGTGTGGGATGGAACCCTTAAGTAGGTCACACCACTCACTCCCCATAATTCAACACATTAGGCGGTGGCACCCCGTCCGGGCAAGGCCATTGCCGCCTAATGACTTTGTTTTCTAACCCCAAGCCATGTAGCCACGCGCACTGAGATCACCCATTGTTTGCCAGCGCCGCATTATCATGGTGAAAACCTTCCACCGGGCTGCTTTCCACGCGGTCTATACTGGAACCAAGACAAGGCTGCAATCGTACCGATGAAAAACTCTTATGTCGTCCGTCGCCGCTAACAACGAAATATCGAAAAATCCGGTTCATATTGCTTTGTTTGAGCCAGATATTCCGCAGAATACCGGGGCTATTTTGCGGACGGCCGCCTGTTTTGGATGTGTTTGCCACATCATAGAACCGGCTGGTTTCGTTCTTAACGATCAGCGCATGCGCCGCGCTGGCATGGATTATTTGGACCTTGCGGCTCTAAAGCGTCACGATTCGTGGTCAGCGTTTTTGGCGGATCGGGCCGCGCACCCGGGCCGCTTGATTGCGGCTTCAACCCGGGGTGCCACGTCTTTGGAAACCTTTCAGTTCGAACCCAATGATACGCTTTTAATGGGCCGAGAGAGCGCTGGGTTGCCGGAACATGCCTGGGCAGCGTGTGATCAAAGTGTCTTTATTCCGATCACGCAGGGTGCTCGCAGCTTGAACGTCGCCCAAGCGACAGCCATTCTAGTTTCTTCGGCGCTTGCCCAACTAAGGGCGTGGCCACACCAAACAACGATTTAATATTTGGAATCAAGAAAGCCCGACCTATGAGAGCGTCCAGAGAAGCCATCGAAAACCGCCCCGGCCCGGCAGAAGGCTATGGCACAGACGCGCATAAAGAGCGCGCTGCAATATGGTTCCAAGAGTTACGCGATGATCTTTGCCGTCGCTTGGAAGCGTTGGAAGACTCGATAATCGGCCCAACGCCTTTCAGTGATCGACCCGCTGGGCGATTTGATCGAACTGCTTGGCGCCGCGAAGATGAGGGCGGCGGCGCTGCCGCAAATAACGGTGGCGGCGGTGTCATGGCTGTGATGCGGGGCCGCGTGTTTGAAAAGGCTGGGGTCAATGTTTCCACCGTTCAAGGTGAATTTTCAGAAGCTTTTCGGGCGCAAATTCCCGGTGCTTCCGAAGATCCGCGGTTTTGGGCATCGGGCATTTCGGTTGTCATTCATCCGTGTTCGCCCTTGCTGCCCGCCGCCCACATGAACACCCGCATGATCGTCACCACCAAAGGCTGGTTTGGCGGCGGTGGCGACCTAACCCCTGTGTTTCCCGATGACAACGAGACCGCAAAATTTCATGGCGCTTTCGAGGCGGCCTGTAATGCCCATGAACCGGGCGACTATCCGCGCTTCAAAAAATGGTGTGACGAGTATTTCTATTTGCCGCATCGGGGCGAGACTCGCGGCGTTGGCGGTATCTTTATCGATGACCTGAACACCGGCGACTGGGCAACCGACTTCGCCTTTATCCAAGATGTTGGCCGCGCCTTCGTGAACATCTATCCAGAATTGGCGAAGCGCCGAATGAATGAAACCTGGTCTGACGATCAGCGCCAAGCCCAACGCGTCAAACGGGGGCGGTACGTCGAGTTCAACCTGCTGTATGACCGGGGTACGTTGTTTGGCTTAAAAACCAACGGCAACACAGAAGCCATTTTGATGTCTCTGCCACCGGACGTGAGCTGGCCTTAAGACATCTGGTGACACGTGCCCCTATTTTGCTGACAGTGTAACCGTCCGGGCTGACACCATGTGGCCCTAAAACCACGATTGACCCCCGTTCAAAACAGGCTATTTTGGCTTAAGTTATTGTTATGAAAAAACAATTACGTTTCACAACGTGAATTTGTCAGCATTTGTCAACAGGCGCAAATTAACGTGACATAGAGTTTAATTCTCCGACGATCGTTCGTGCGCGCTAAGAAAGGGAGGAATTAAACTCTATGTCACCTTAATTATCTCACCATCTCAAACAGCCCGGCGATCACTCCCCGTTATGGAGATATGTATCTTATAATAGGAATTTCAAGCCCTGTCTTGTACCCGGGCCTAACGCCCTTCGAAACCAGTCAAAACATTCACGGCGTTGACGCCAATTTCCGCGACCGCATAGCCGCCTTCCATGACAAACAAGGTTGGCAGGCCTAGCGCTTCGATCCGTTGCCCCATATCGGTAAAATCATCGCTTTGCAGTTTGAAAAAGCTGATCGGGTCGAGCGCGAAGGTATCAACCCCCAGCGATATGATCAGCAATCCGGGCGCATACTGTGTGATTTTATCCAGCGCCTGTTCCAGGCCATTGGCCCATGTCGCGTAAGGCGTGCCCGGTGGTAACGGGATATTCAGGTTGCAGCCTTCACCCTCGCCGGTACCGGTCTCATCATCGAACCCTAAGAAATAGGGAAAGGCATCGCGTGGATCGCCGTGGATCGAGGTGAACAAGACATCGCCGCGGTCATAAAAAATCGCTTGGGTGCCGTTGCCGTGGTGAAAATCAACGTCCAAAATCGCAACTCGTTCGACGCCAGCATCACGGGCTTTTTGTGCAGCAATCGCCGCGTTGTTCACAAAACAATAACCACCGAACAAATCCGACGCCGCATGATGGCCGGGCGGGCGGCAGAGGGCAAAAGCACTGCGGGCGCCGCCAATCACATGATCGACGGCGGTCAGGGCGACATCAGCGCTCGCTTTAACCGCTTGCCACGTGCCGTCTGAGATCGCGGTTTCCGCCGCCATCGCGTAATAGCCGATTTTGCCATCGATGTTATTGGGCACACGACCCGCCCGCATGGTGCGCCCTGGCCACGTGGAGGCTATGGCTTCGCCCGCATGACCGTCGGCTTTCCAATCGTCCCAGCAGGTTTGCAGAAACCTAACGAAGTCTGGATCATGAATGGTCAGGATCGAGGACAGCGGGTGCTCGGTGGGGGCGATAACGTCACCCAAGCCCACAGCCTGAACGCGATCATGAATGATCTCGGCGCGCTCGGGGCATTCGAACGGGCGCACAAGCACGCCACCGGCAAGTTCCGTTTTGGCATCACGCAGCCGGTGTTTTTCAGAAAAGACAGTGATCATGGGCTTCCTCTTGCGATGGTTTGGGTTCGCTATGGCCCCGGTGCTGGCTATAACGCGCAATTCAGACTATATTCTATGGGCCAGCTTGCTGGCTATGGCGATAAACGCCGTTCGGAATAAGCACAGCGGACCCGGGGGCGGTACCCGGCGCCTCCACCAATTTTCCGAATCACTGTGCAGATGCGTGCGAAAGTGCCATTTGATACAGAGATTCGGACCTTTACGGGGGCGAAACAGGATCGACGCGTGTAGTAAAGGTACGGTTTTTGCCCGGCATGGTTCCGCCGATACCGGGCCATTTTTACAAATGCCAACGATAATGAGGCATTTGCTGTAGCCGCCTAATAGGCATCAGCTACAACGGGGTTCGGGGGGCACCTGGCAACAGAAGCCCCCCACTTCTCTCGAACGGGTCGTCGGCCCTTGCGAAGAGGGGGGCAACGGGGATAGAAGAAAGAATGGATGATCAGTCAGACGCACCCATTGACGGCCTTATGGCTTATGACACCTGGATTGATGAAGCATTGCGCTCTGTCGTCCTTCGGGCGCTGACGTTCGTTCAACAAAACGGCTTGCTCGGCGATCATCATATTTATTTGACGTTTAAGACATCGGCACCCGGTGTTTGCATCGCTGATTATCTGCGATCACAGCATCCGGATGAAATGACTATTGTGTTGCAACATCAGTTTTCTGACCTAACTCTGGACGATGGCATCGTCGGCGTCACCTTGCGGTTCTCTGGCAAGCCAGAAAAGTTGATTGTGCCCTTTGCTGCCGTCACCGGTTTTGCCGATCCATCTGTTAATTTTGGTCTTCAGCTAAAACCGAATGTCGATGGTGCGAATGATGTCGGCCCCGATTCAGAACAAGAAGCGGCGCAAGATTTGGGCCTCGATATCCCCGATGGCCCGGCAGTGTCTGGCTTTGATGACGGCGTGATAGACCCCTCTAAAAGCAGTTCACCAGAAGGCGGTAATGTCGTTACGCTGGACGCCTTTCGTAAGCCGTAGTGCCCCTTAAAATGCTGTGCTGTTTATAGAATTCCTCGCCCTTCATCTGCTGTGGAGCCTAAAACCATGTCTGAGTCACCCTATTATCCCATGATGCCTGCCGGTCATGCCGATGCGGAATACCGGCTGATCACCACCGAGGGCGTGGGTGAGGTCGACTTCCAAGGCCAAAAGATGCTGACGGTCTCGCCCGATGCCATCGCGCAGCTGACCAAAGAAGCGTTCCGCGATATCTCGCACTTGTTGCGCACCTCGCACCTGAAACAGTTGGCAAAAATTTTGGAAGACCCGGAAGCCTCTGATAATGACCGCTATGTCGCCTATGATTTTTTGAAGAATGCCAACATTGCCGCAGGCGGTATTTTACCCATGTGCCAAGACACCGGCACGGCCATTGTTATGGGCAAAAAGGGCGACCGGGTTTGGACCGGCGGCGGCGACGAAGCGGCGATTGCGGCGGGCGTTCAGCGGACCTATGACGAGTGCAATTTGCGCTACAGCCAGATGGCCCCGCTGGATATGTACAAAGAAAAGAACACGGGCACGAACCTGCCGGCGCAGATCGAATTGTATGCGACCGAAGGCGATTCTTACGAATTTTTGTTCATCGCCAAAGGCGGTGGATCGGCGAACAAATCATTCCTGTATCAGCAAACCAAGGCGACGCTGAACCCAGAACGCCTGATGGCGTTTTTTGATGAAAAGGTTCGCACCCTCGGCACGGCCGCGTGCCCGCCGTATCACCTATCTATCGTCATCGGTGGCACGTCAGCCGAATACAATTTGAAGACGGTGAAGCTGGCGAGTTGCCGGTATCTCGATCATCTGCCCGATCATGGCAATGAACACGGTCAGGCGTTCCGGGACCGGGGCCTGGAACAAGATATTCTGAAACTGACGCAACAAATGGGTATTGGCGCACAGTTTGGCGGCAAGTATTTCTGCCACGACGTGCGGGTTATCCGGTTGCCGCGTCATGGGGCGTCGTTACCCATCGGCATTGGGGTTTCTTGTTCCGCCGACCGGCAAGCGATGGCGAAAATCACCCGCGATGGCGTGTTCTTGGAAAAGTTGGAAAGCAACCCAGCGCAATTCTTACCGGATATCGACGAAAGCACGCTGGGCGGGGCCGTTGTCCCGATTGATCTGAACCAACCCATGGCAGACGTTTGTGCGACACTTTCCAAATTGCCGGTTAAATCTCGCGTGAGCCTAACAGGCACGTTGATTGTTGCCCGTGATATCGCCCACGCGAAGCTGAAGGAACGCTTGGATGCGGGCCAAGGCCTACCGGACTATTTTAAAAACCATCCGGTCTATTATGCGGGTCCCGCCAAGACACCGAAAGGCTACGCCTCTGGATCGTTCGGCCCAACCACGGCCGGACGCATGGATGCGTATGTCGACGAATTCCAAGCCGCCGGTGGATCCATGATTATGCTGGCGAAAGGCAACCGATCTAAGGCCGTCACCAACGCCTGCAAAACCCACGGCGGGTTTTATTTGGGTTCGATTGGTGGCCCCGCCGCCCGCTTGGCGCTCGACTGCATCAAGAAGGTTGAGGTTGTCGAATACGAAGAACTCGGCATGGAAGCGATCTGGCGGATCGAGGTTGAAAACTTCCCGGCCTTTATCGTGGTCGATGACAAAGGCAATGACTTCTTCGCCGAATTCGAATACCAGCCCAAGGTGGCTTAAAGCCAGATGGCTCAATCCAACAAGACGAGTGGCCTGACGCAAGCGCCGGGTATCCAAACGCGGACGTTTCTTGATTTGCCTCTGGCGCTGGATTTGGATTCGCTGGAGGCAGACATCGCCATTTTGGGCATTCCCTTTGGCATGCCGTACAGCGTTGATACCATGGCCAATGACCAGAGCCGCGCGCCCGATGCGATCCGCGCCGCCGCCGAAGACACGGATTATACCCTGAACCATTTTGACTTTGATTTGGGCGGGCCGTTGTTCGATGGCCGCGATATCCGCGTGGTGGATTGCGGCAACGTCACGGCTGATTCGTCAGACCATGCGGAACATTATCGCCGGGCCGAAGAGGCGGTGCGGAAAATTCGCAAGGCCGGGGCGACGCCGATTATCTTAGGCGGCGATCATGGCGTTCCTATCCCAGTGATGCGCGCCCTGGACGATGTTGGTGAGACGATCACATTGGTTCAAGTCGATGCCCACATGGATTGGCGGGATGAGAAAAATGGTGAGCACAATGGCTATTCCAGCCCGATTCGCCGGGCTTCGGAAATGGATTGGTTCGGACCCATTGTGCAGATCGGCATACGCGGTATCGGCAGCGCCCGGACCGGCGAGGTAGAAGATGCCCGCGCCTATGGCAGTGACATCATCACCGCCTATGAGATGCACGACATTGGCATGGACGCGGTGTTGGACCGCATCCCCGATGGTGGACCGTATTATCTGACCATTGATGCGGATGGGCTTGATCCCACCATTATGCCCGCCGTGCTGGCGCAAACGCCCGGCGGCATGAATTGGCTGCAAACCCGTAAACTGATTCATGGCTTGGCCAAAAAAGGCCGGGTCTTGGGTATGGACTTGGTTGAGATCGCCCCGAGCCATGATGTTGGCGTCATCACCATGGTTCACGCCGAGCGGCTGATCTGTAATTTCATCGGTGCCACCGTGCGCGCTGGGTATTACAATAAGTAAGGCATTAAGGAGCCAAATGAAGACACTTGCCGCGTTTGTTTTTCCAGGGTTTCAGACCTTGGATATGTTTGGCCCAATGGAAATGTTGGGTGCGATGCGTCATGACATTCAAACCACCATTGTCGCCGAAACATCTGACCCTGTGCCGAGCGTTCACGGCCAGAAACTCATGGTCGATAAAACATTCGCCGACGGCAGCGATTATGATCTGCTGTTTATCCCCGGTGGCGACACGGCGCTTGAGTCGATGAAAAGCCAAGCGGTGCAAGACTGGATTGCCGCAACAGCAACCCGCGCAAACCTTGTGATGGCGGTGTGTACGGGGACTGTCTTGTTGGCCTCAACCGGCGTGATGGATGGCCGCAAGGCAACCACGAACAAAATCGATTTTACCCAGACTATCCATCTCGGCCCCAATGTGGAATGGGTCAAAGAAGCCCGCTGGGTGGAGGATGGTAAATTCTTTACCTCATCCGGCGTCTCAGCGGGGATGGATATGTCGCTGGGTGCCATTGCGCATCTGTATGGCAAAGAGACCGCCCAAGAAATTGCCAACGGCTGCGAATACGAATGGCACGACAATGCCGCATGGGATCCGTTTGCAAAGCTGGCGGGTCTGGTATGAAAAATTTTATCCTATCTGCGATCACGGCCATCGCCGTCTTGACGTTTTCCGCGTCCCCAGCGATGTGCCGTTCATTTTTAATTAAGGTGACATAGACAAAAACTAATTAAACTCTATGTCACCTTAATTGGGTCACCTTAATTGGAAGTGAATTGCCGGGTGAGTTGGTCGCGAAACGCGGTGGCTTGTTTTTTCTGTTCATCACCGTCCCAGCCCAGTTCAGCCGCGACGGCAGCGGCGGCTTTCGCAATGTGATCGTCGGTGAGCTGATGGTGGTAGGCGACGCCCGTGCGGTTGATCAGCACATCAGCCAGGGTCTTGGCGTGCTCTGATGCGGCGGCAAAGGAAAGATCTGAGAGGCGCACGCTTGGGTCGCCTTCAACCAGCGGTGGGGCGTTGGTGTTTTCTGGAAATTTTTGGGGGGCATAGTCGATGGCTTGCGGCGAGCCAGATGGCGACCGCAATTTTCGAACGTGATCGACGGCCTCGCGGGCGCAAATGCGGTGGGTCATGATCGGCCCGGCGGTGGTGGCAATCACGCCCGGCATACCGTCGGCGGTGAGGTCATGAAACTCCATTGAGCGTTTGCCTTTGGGATAGTCTGGGTCATAGCCTAACGGGCGGACCCCGGCCCAGGTGTAAACGACTTTGTCGTCCGTGACGTTCAGGCCGGGCAGGGCGGCATTGGTCTCGTTGATGAGGAAAGCCCGATCTTCGGCATCGGTGTGGATATCATCCAAATCGCCTTCATAGGGTGTTTCTGTCGGGCCAATGTGATGCAGCCCGCCTTGGCTGGGCAACACATAGTGCGGCTCGCCAATGCTGTTGACGGTGGCGAGGCCAACGTCAGCGAACGCATCGGGTAGTTTAACCACGACGTGCGCGCCCTTGGTGCCATAGATCAGCTTTCGGGCTTTTGGTTTTGCGGTGGCGTTGACATCATCAATCCAGATACCCGCCGCGTTCAACACGACGCCAGCGGTTACGGAGTCTTGCGCGCCGTTTGCGCCTGTTAGGCTGATTTGCCAGTCGCCGTTTTCGGTGCGTTCGCCAAGCCTCGCAAAGGTATGATTGCGAATGGTTGCGCCCATGCGCTCTGCATCTAGGGCCGCATCGACACAAAAACGTTCTGGCCAGTCGTACATGTATTCGGTGAACAGCACGACGGAATGTAGGCTCGCCCGGTCGCGCATCGCGTCGACAAAGGGCACACGCCGTGCGGCATCGCTCGGTGATATACGCTGGTAATTTAACGGCACATCTTTCGGGCCAAATCGCCCAAGAATTTTAAACGCCAAATCAAATTGCCACGGCTTATAAGGTCCGTTCCGCAACACGGGAAAACACATGGTGATTTTACGCAGGCGTTCACGGGAATCTTTGACGAGCTCGCCGCGAATTTCCATGCTGTTCCGGGCCATACGTAACGCAACGCGCAGCTTGTTCGGTGACAGCAAAAAATCCATCACCGGGTTGGGCGTTTCAAAATACCGCAAGCCGCAGTGCAGATAGCGAGTCGAGCGACTGGATGAGCCTGACCCAAAATCATCTTTCTCAACCAGCAAAACCGAATAGCCCGCAGCCGCCAAATGCTGCGCACTGCTGGCCCCATTAATGCCGCCGCCAATGACGGCGACGTCGAAGTGTGCGTGCTGCAAGTCAGTATTCATCGTTGGGCGTCAGCGCGTATCAGGTGCCGCGCCGGGCAATGACACGAATTTCAATGACGGCACCCTCGCGTATAAATCCAGCAACCTCTATGGCTGTCCAGGCGGGGTAGGGTTCAACAACATAGTCAGACCGAATATGTCTGAAGGTATCCGCGTGATCGCGCAGACCCACGTGATAGGTCGTCATCTCGACAATATCAGCGAACGCCAAACCCGCCTCAGCAAGGACCATACCAACCTTATCAAAAGCGTGACGCATTTGTTCTTCGGGGATGGGTGACAATGATCCGTCTGGGCCAGCGCCGGTAAATCCTGTGAAGAAAACGAAACCATCGGCCTCTAGGCCTGGTGACATGTGCCAGTCGTCATAATAACTTTGTAACGCTGCGGGGACATGAGATTTAATAGGCATTCAAACGTTTACTCCGCCGCGTCTGCATACGCCTCCATCGGGGGGCAGGTGCAGATCAGGGTTCTGTCTCCGGCGACGTTATCAACCCGGCCCACGGGCGGCCAGTATTTGTCTTCGCGCAGGCCCGCCAGTGGGAAGAAGGCCAAGCGTTTGGGATAAGGCAGCGCCCACTCATCATCCATCAATAGATCGTGCGTGTGGGGTGCGTTTTTTAAGACGTTGTTGGTGGCATCCATTTCGCCGCGTTCGATGGCGCGGGCTTCTTCACGAATTTGAATCAGCGCATCGCAGAATCGGTCAATCTCTCGTTTGGCTTCTGATTCGGTGGGTTCGATCATCAGCGTATCGGCGACGGGGAACGACATGGTCGGTGCATGAAAGCCGTAATCGACCAAGCGCTTGGCAACATCTTCGTTGGTGATGCCGCAGGCCTCTTTCAGCGGATGCAAATCGATGATGCATTCGTGGGCAACAAAGCCGTTCGCCCCATGATACAGCACCGGATAATGATCGGATAACCGCTTGGCGATATAGTTGGCATTCAAGATGGCAACCTGGGTCGCCCGCTTGATGCCTTCGGCCCCCATCATGGCGATATAGGCCCAAGAGATGGGTAGGATAGAGGCAGACCCCCACGGTGCGGCTGAAATGGTACCAACGGTTCCGGCATCGCCTTCGGCGGGGTTCACACCGTGCACCACCGGGTGATCGGGCAGGTACGGGGCCAGGTGCGCGCCGCAGCCAATCGGCCCCATGCCGGGGCCGCCGCCGCCGTGCGGAATGCAGAACGTTTTGTGCAAGTTCATGTGCATCACATCGGCACCAAACTTGCCGGGCTTGGCCAAGCCGCCCAGCGCGTTCAGGTTGGCGCCATCCATATATACTTGGCCGCCAGCATCGTGGATGATTTTGCCGATGTCGGTGATCGATTCTTCAAACACGCCATGCGTGGACGGATAAGTAATCATCAACGCGGCCAAGGTACTGGCGTGTTCGGTCGCTTTGGCTTGTAGGTCAGCCACATCGACATTGCCGTGATCATCGGCCTGCACCACAACAACCCGCATTCCGGCCATATTCGCACTGGCTGGGTTGGTGCCATGGGACGATGAGGGAATCAGGCAAACACGGCGGTCCATATCGCCATTGGATTCGTGGTATTTTCGAATGACTGCAAGGCCGGAATACTCACCTTGGCTGCCTGCATTGGGCTGGAGCGATACCGCATCAAAGCCGGTAATTTCAGACAGCCATTCTTCCAGTTCTTCGAACAACTGCTGATAACCCTGGGCTTGGTCGAGCGGCACGAAGGGATGGATGTTGGAAAAATTCCGCCAGGTAACGGGGATCATTTCCGTGGTTGCGTTCAGCTTCATGGTGCACGAGCCCAGTGCGATCATCGAGCGGTCGAGGGCGATGTCTTTGGCTTGCAGCCAGCGCAGGTAGCGCAACATTTCGGTTTCTGCATGGTACAGATTGAACACCGGGTGGGTCAGGTAGAGCGTCGTGCGGCGCAGGGGTTCGGGGATGTCGTCTTCGATTTCTGCATCGATATCGCGCATGCGAATCAGATCGCCCGCATTGGATTTAAACACAGCCCATAGGGCGTGAACGTTCCGTCGGCGGGTGGTTTCGTCCATGGCAATGCCGATGGTATCCGCATTGACAATGCGCACATTGATTCCGGCCTCACGGGCCTTGGCCGCGATGCGCCCAGCCTGGCCGCGCACGCGAACGGTAAAGGTATCAAAGAAGCCGCGTCCAATGACTTCAAAGCCCATGCGGCGCAAACCTTCAGCCGCAATTTGTGCCATGCGATGAACCTTGGTCGCAATCTGCTGAATGCCATCGGGACCGTGGTAGACGGCATAGAACCCGGCGATGACGGCCAGCAACACTTGTGCCGTGCAAATATTCGATGTGGCTTTCTCGCGGCGAATGTGTTGTTCGCGGGTTTGCAGCGCCATGCGCAGCGCGAGCTTGCCGTGACTGTCTTTTGAAACACCAATGATGCGCCCGGGCATTTGCCGCTTGAAGGCGTCGCGGGTGGCAAAGAAAGCCGCGTGCGGGCCGCCGTAGCCCATGGGAACGCCAAACCGTTGCGCTGACCCAAACACGATGTCGGCGCCCATTTCGCCAGGCGGTTTCAGCACGGCCAAGGCCAACAGATCGGTGGCGACACAGGCCAGCGCGCCTTGGTCATGGGCAGCCTTGATGAGGGGGGCCGGGTCGCGCAGGTCGCCGGTTGTTGTTGGGTATTGCAAGACCACGCCGAAAACATCGTGATTGCCTAAGTCCGTCCAAGCATCGCCTTTGACGATGGTGATGCCCGCAAGCTGGGCGCGGGTTTCAACCACGGCAATGGTTTGAGGATGGCATGCCGCATCGATAAAAAACGTCTCGCAGCCCTTTTTCTTGGAAACCCGGTGGCACATGGCCATGGCTTCGGCAGCGGCGGTGGCCTCATCGAGTAACGACGCGTTGGCTAGGTCCATGCCTGTGAGGTCGATGACCATCTGCTGGTAATTTAACAACGCTTCGAGGCGGCCTTGGCTGACTTCCGCCTGATACGGTGTATAGGCCGTGTACCAGCCCGGATTTTCCATCACGTTCCGTAAGATAACCTTGGGCATGATGGTGCCGGAATATCCCATGCCCAACATGGAGATGAACACTTTGTTTCGGTCTGCCATGGTGCGGAGATAGCTGAGGGCGTAGCGTTCGCTTTTGACCTCGGGCAGGGCGAGTGGCTCTGTCAGGCGTATGCTCGCTGGGACCGTTTTATTTGTTAGCTCATCCAGCGATGAAACGCCTAGGGCAGAGAGCATTTCCGCAATTTGTTCTTCACCCGGTCCGATATGGCGCCGGGTGAAGTCATCTTTGTGTTCAAGATCCGTTAGCGGAATATGCGCCATGAGAGATATCTCCGATCAGGCTTCTAATGCTGCGACGTGGGCTGCGTAAGCCGCTTGATCCATCAAACCATCAAGACTTGAGGGGTCGGCCACTTTGATCTTGTAGATCCAGGCAGCCCCTTCGGGTGCGGAGTTAATCAGCGATGGGTCTTCTTCCAGTCTGGCATTGGCGTCAACGATTTCACCGGCGCACGGGGCGTAAATTTCACTGGCCGCTTTAACCGATTCGACCACACCGGTCTGGCCTTCCAACGCGACGGATGTGCCAACTTCGGGCAGTTCGACGAACACAACATCGCCCAGTTGGACTTGGGCATAGTGTGTAATGCCAACGGTGCCGACACCATCGGCATCTAGGGCAATCCATTCGTGATCTTTGGTGTAATGCACACTCACGGTTCGATCTCCTCAGCAGTCAGGGGTAAAAGCGAACGTTACAATTTTGGACGGGGGTCTGGAACGAACGGCATTTTGGTTATGGTGGCGGGCAGCGGCTTGCCGCGCACCATCAAATGAACTGTGTTGCCGACAACAGCATGGGCAGCCTCGACATATCCGGTCGCGATGGGGCCATCAACGGACGCGCCAAAACCGCCACTGGTAACGATGCCGATGTGGGCACCATCTGGTGTGCAAATTTCCGCACCAGTACGCGCGGGGGCTTTGCCGGACAAAGTCATGCCGACCCGTTTGCGGAGTGGACCGTTTTGGAGTTGGGCTTGAATGATATCTGCACCCGGAAAGCCACCTTCCTCGCGGCGGCGCGGGCCAATGATCCAGGCAATACCGGCTTCCACAGGCGTAATCTCTTCTGTTAGGTCTTGGCCATAAAGACAGAATCCGGCTTCCAGGCGAAGCGAGTCGCGCGCCCCCAATCCGGCGGGTTCGACCTCGGGTTCAGCTAAGAAGATTTCGGCCAAGTCGCGGGCATCTTCGGCGGCGACGGAAATTTCAAAGCCATCTTCACCGGTATACCCGGATCTTGAAACAAAACAGGGATAGCCGCCAATTTTAATGGTGCTGCCTGTCATGTAGGGTAAAAACTTGGCGGCGGGGGCGTGTCGTCCAAAGACCTCTGCGGCCTTGGGCCCTTGTAAGGCGACAAGGGCGTGATCTTCTAAAACCTCAATACCGCAGGTGTCGCCCAGCTTTTCACGGATGTAGGCAATGTCATGTTCTTTGCGGGCGGAATTGATCACGACGAACAAGTGATCGCCCAAGTTGGTGACGATCAAATCATCAATCACCCCGCCAGCGTCGTTGGTTAGAACCGAATACTGGCACTGGCCGTGGTTGAGGCGTTGCAAATCAGACGGCACGAGGGCTTCAAAGGCCTTGGCGGCGTCGGCACCCGTTAATCGCAGTTGACCCATGTGCGATACGTCAAACAGACTGGCGGCGCTGCGCGTATGGCGGTGCTCATGCAGAATCCCCTTCAGGTATTGCACCGGCATAGAATAGCCAGCAAAACCAACCATCTTGGCGTGCCGGCCCGCATGAATGCGTTCCAGCGGCGTTGTTTTTAAAGCAACATCCGAGTTATCGGTCACGGTGTCCCTCCCACACGGTGTCCCAGGCACCAACCGTCTCTCAACCGTTGGCTCTGTAAGACTACCGGGCAGACGGGCCGGAAATCAACGCACCATATTGTGGACGAAATTTGTGGGCCTATTGTCGACCTTGGTGGCGGTTGAAGTTCAACTGATCTTCAGTCAGTTGCAGCCCGAGTAGAATGGTGAAATCAGCGCCAGAGCGGCCCGAATAGATCGGGATCGTTAACTCGACCGGATCATCCAGCACGCCGACTTGGCGCTGGTTCCCATTAAATTGGGCGGCGGCATTGAAGACGCTTTTTTCAAGAAGGGCGCCGTCACTGGCATCGCGCAACACAACAAAATAAGGAATCTCAGCGCGGCGATCTTTATCGGCGGGACCGCGTTGAATAGCCATCGCCACCTGAAGCTCAACGAACAACTGACCAGACTGTGTGTCATCATCCAAATCATATTCGCAACCGACGACATAGCCTTCGAAATCAACCTCAAACAGAATGTCTGTTAAATCTCGGCCTTCGCCTTCCCTGAACAGACTGAGCCGATCTGCGTTCGCCAAAATGTTCACCTCTGGGCAGAGCGGCGGAAGAGGTTTTTCAAACAACGCACACGCGCCAACGCCAACAACGATGGCGGCAATCGCGAGACAACGGATGATGCTTTTTGCCGTTTGCAAGGGGCGGTCCAATCAGAGTTTGTTATGGGCACCGTCGCACAACGGGGCTTTTGCCGTGTGCTTACAGCCGCAGAAATAGACCAAGGCGTCTTTGTCAGCCTCATATTTTAGCGGTTGAAAATCAGACCCTGTATGACTGCCATCGCAAAATGGTTGTTTCGTACTTTTGCCACAGGTGCACCAGAAATAGGTTTTGCCAGCCTTTACGTCTGTTTTGAAAGGGGCTTTGGCGGCGATTTCTGGTTCAGACATAAAGGGCTCCTGGTCGGTCATGATCGTAAGGGAACGCGGTGAATCGATAGACCCTGACTTTAGGAAACGGTCGTCCCGCCGACAAGGACCGATCGGCGGCTATTCTTGATCAACTGGGGTGATCATTCTTGATCAACTGGGGTGATCATTCTTGATCAACTAGGATGATCAAGGTGGTTGCGATTCGCGCCAGGGCGCGGGCGCGGCTCCAATCATTGTCAATTGATCGCGTGGCAGCCATACCCTGATCGAACGCCAGCCAGGCGCCCTCGCTGTCGCCAGATTTAGCCCGATCTTCAGCCAGGTCGGCATACATCCATGCCCGCGATAAGACAGAGCGAATGTCGTCAGTGGCCTTCATTGCCAAGCCAGCGGCATACTTTGCGGCATCTTGGTCGTGTTTTGCTTGGCTCTGCGCGATGGTCCACAGCGTTTGCGCCCGCAGCCGGGCGTCATCAATGCGCTCTGATGTTTGAATGGCAGCCGCATAACCATCTGCACCGGTCGGGTTTTCTGCGGCCATTGTCGACAGCGCCAGAGCAATACGGCTGATGGCAAAAGACCGGGCGAAGGGAAGACGGATGCGTTCGACGGCAGCGAGGGCCAAATCGAGCGTGGTCTGCGCCGCGTCTGCATCGCCTTGCCTGAACTGCGCCAGCGCGATGCGGCCCAAGACAACAGCACGATATCGAACTTCGGAAATACTGTCGGCTGTACTCAGCGCGGCAGCGGCGTCTCCGGCTTCTGCCTGGGCGGCTGCGGCAGACATCAGCACCGATGCGCGGCCTATGTCGTTGCGAGTCTGTTCCAGCAAGGCCAGGGCGCGATCCGGCATGCGCAGATCAGCCATGGCCCCGGCAACCGAGCGAATGGCCCCATCGCGCTCTTCGGCGGTGACATCGTTCTGGGCTGCATACTCGGCGGCATCGAGTTGTTTTGATGCGGCGCTGGATTGCTTCAACCGTGCCATGGCAACGGCCAGCCGTGCGCGCAGATCAACGACCTTGGGTCCGGCAGCTAGCGTACCGATCAGTGTATCTAATGACTCCGCGATGCGATTTGCGGATTCTGCCTCGTCGCTGCGCGATAGGGCATCAATCACGGCCATCATACCGTCCGCGCGTCGGTTGGCATCGGGGATGATATCGGTGACGGCGAGGGCGTCATCAATGTGGCCGCTTTCGGCTTGCGCAACAGCGATATCGCGCAGTGCGCTCATGATCAGGCGGGGGTCTGTCATGCGGGCAGCCGTGCGCCGTGCGGCTTCTGCCATGCCAGCGTCTGCCTGGGCAACAAGGACTTCGCTAAGCGCCCAATCGCGAAGCTCTGGTTTAAACACAGTGCGGGCGGCAAGCTCGGCTTCTTCCAGCAAACAGCGCGCAGTGGGGGCGTCAAAACAAATGTTTGGATCACGGGTTGGGTCGGCGCGAAATTCTGTATCGCCTTGCAACAGATCACGGGTTGCCGGGTGATCGGCTAAGGCAGAGCGGGCTTGTTCAATGGACTTTCTGCGTGAGTTCGCCAACCGGCCAAGCAGGTCTTGGATATCGCCGTGGGCTTCGAGCCCGTCCATCAGGTCTTCGGTTGGCTCGCCCGTCACCACCCGCCCTGAAAGCCGCTCGTAAACCTTGATCGAGTCACGCAAGGCCTCATCAACCCGGCCCGTTGCACGGCCTTTGAAAAGGCCCATTTCGATCAACCGCTGTTGGATGCGCTCAATCAGCGGGTCGCCTTCAGGCGCTTGAAGGGCAGCGTCTGCGGTTGGGTCATCGGGTGAAACAGCCGCATAGGCTGGGAGAACCGCAGTCGCAGTGATGCCAATGATGGCAAGGGTGCCAAGCCAGATTCTAAAATCCAAAGGGTGTTGTTTCGTCATGGGTATGGTATCGGACGGTTTCAGTTTCAACGCAACAGGCGAACGCACACGCGCCGTTCACGAATTTGTACTGTAATATCAGTATAAACGGATGAGTTGGGCGCTGATATGGCAGAGTTTAATTGGAATCAAACACCATGACCGATGAAGAAAATTTAAATCCAAACCGCGTGGCCATTCATACGGATGGATCGTGTTTGGGCAATCCAGGACCCGGTGGCTGGGGTGTTTTAATGAATTACAAAGGCCACGAGAAAACTCTTTATGGCGGCGAGGTGGAAACGACCAACAATCGCATGGAATTGATGGCGGCGATCCAAGCTTTAGAAACTCTGACGCGACCCATGTCCGTCGATATCTACACAGACAGTAACTATGTCAAAGACGGTATCACATCGTGGATCCATGGTTGGAAGCGCAACGGTTGGAAGACGGCGGCCAAAAAACCAGTCAAGAATGTTGACCTCTGGCAACGCTTGGATGCAGCCCTGGCGCAACACAGCGTCGATTGGCATTGGGTCAAAGGCCATGCGGGTGATCCGCGCAATGAAAAAGCAGATGAGCTGGCCCGCTGGGGATCGACCGAGGCTATGGGCAAAAAAGCGGAGGCTGACAGGATATCAGCCTCCGATTCTTAAACCGAAAATAAGAGTAAGATTAGCTTACAGCTGACCCAGCAAGTATTCGGCACTGGTTTTTTCAAAGCCACCGGCATCAATGTCGATCGAGCGAACAACGCCGTCGTCCACGATCATGGCGAAGCGCTGGCACCGCAGGCCGAGGCCTTTGCCGTTCAGGTCTAATTCTAAGCCGGTTGCTTTCGCGAAGGCCGCGTCACCGTCGGCAACCATTGTGACCGCATCGCCAACATTCTGATCTTTGCCCCATGCACCCATGACAAACGCATCATTGACGGAAAGACAAACGATGCTGTCGACGCCTTTGGCTTTGATCGCATCCGCATGCTCAACAAACCCCGGTAAATGCTTGGCAGAGCAGGTTGGCGTGAACGCACCGGGCAACCCGAAGGCAACAACTTTTTTGCCTTTAAACAGATCGTCAGTGCTGATCGGGCCTGGGCCTTCGGCACCCATGGTATGAAGGGTGATGGATGGAATGGTATCTCCGGCGGCGATGGTCATGATGGGCTCTCCTGATGAATAAAAGTAGATTGGATGCCCTTCACATAAGCGTTGAGGCGCAAATGTCTAGGGTGAACTGGGACGAACCGATCAACCTTTGTTCGCTGCGGCCTTCAAAGCGTTGGTGACAGCGTCGGGGGTTAAAAGTTCTGGCAGGGTAATCCCATCGGGTGCACCGGGTCCATAGACGACATTGAACGGAATGCCATAGCGATTGTGAGAGGCTAAATAGGCGGCAATCGCATCATTGGGGCGGGTCCAATCAGCTTGTTGAGCGACCACGCCAGGGGCTGCTAACAAATCAACAACGGGCGCACGATCCAACACTAATCGTTTGTTGGCTTTGCAAGTGATGCACCAGTCTGCGGTGACATCGACAAAGACAACCTCACCGGCAGCAACGCGGGTTTTGACCGCAGCCAAATCAAAGGGCATCCAGGCGATAGAATCGCCTTGTTCAGCAGAGGCTGACATCAAGACTGTTGACGGTGGGTTCGGTGCCAAGAGGGGTGCGGCAAACGTCAGCACGGCGGCTGCAACAAGGGTGACGTACCCAGGCCACTGAAAGTTCTTACCGATCCGTCGTTTCACCCAGAGCAACAGGCAAAGCGCACAGAGGAAAAGCGCCGTGGTCGCCGTTGCCAGCCACCCAACCCCGCTCGACAAGACCCACAAGAGCCAGACAGCCGTTGCCAGCAAGGCGTAGCCCAAGATAGTGCGCAGCGTGTTCATCCACGGGCCGGGCTTTGGCAGCATGGTCACAACGCTGGGCACGGCGGCGACCACCAGATAGGGAAGGGCCAACCCCAACCCCAGCGCTGCAAACACGGCCAAAATTTCGAAAGCTCCGGCGGAAAGCGCAAAACCCACAGCCGTGCCAAGGAACGGAGCAGAGCACGGCGTGGCGAGCACCGTTGCCAGCATGCCGCTGAAAAAGTCACCGCGCAGGCCTTTGTGCTGACCAACGGCGACGCCCGCCGCGTTAATCGGTTCTGGGGTGCGGACCTCAAAAAAGCCAAACAGGTTGCAGGCAAAAACAACAATCACCAACGACAACGCCACCAAAAACCAAGGGTGCTGAAATTGAATGCCCCAGCCCACGGCCATGCCGGCTGATTTCAGGGCAATTAACCCTGCGGCAAGAATGCCAAAAGACGTGAGAATCCCTGCTGCGGACGCCAAAAAATGGAGCCGGACGCGACCTCTATCGCCGCCGCCGTGACCGACAACGCCCAGCAACTTGATCGACAAAACAGGCAGGACGCAGGGCATCAGGTTTAAGATAAGCCCCCCCAATACGGCGAGCAACAGGATCGGCCAAAGCGAGAGCGCATCTAGATTATCGGGGGCCATGGTAGCTGGGCCATGCTCGGTAACGGTCACTGTCGTATCAATCGCGCGCTCACCATCGACAACAACAGCGGTTAGATTGGCTCCGAGCAGCGGGGCGTCTAGATAAGTCAGGCCATCGACAGAGGCGATCAGGTGCGCCTGGATGCCATCGTCGCTCAGGATCAGGGTTGGTTTGCCATAGGCCAATCCTGGTGGGCCATCAAAAAATACATCGGTAGCGTCAGAGAGCGGAGGATCGGCCCGTGCAACCACCGTCAGCGTGCCGGTCCCTGTCTCAGCCGAGGTCACGTTCAGTGTAATCGCATCAACCGATAAGCCACGTGCTGTACCCGCATCGGGCACTTGGGCATCAAATTGCGCAATGGATTGGGCGTGCAGACTTGGTGTGCCGTCACCGGGTGGAATGGTCATCGACAGCGCAGCGGTCACAGGGATGCAGATATCGCTACAGGCCAAATAATCAACGGTGCCGTGCAAACGGACCGGTTGGTTTGGATCTAATGCAACCACATCTAACGGCAGGATCACGCGGTTTTTATAGCCCAGCGTTTCCAGGCCAAAGATTGAAAACCGGACAGGCGTGGGCCACCTGAACGCTGCATTTGCCACGTTTTCCGCCGCTGTCCAGTCGATGCGCGGTGGAAAGCCCGCATCGCCCGGGGCGCGCCAGTAAATTTTCCAATCATCAATCAGCTCGAATTCCAGGCCGGCAACAAAGGGTGCATCAGACGTAGCGCCGCGATGAGACGCCGCCGCGCCGATGAGCCGCATGGAGGCAAAATCTGTGTCATTCCAAGCTGATTCGACGGCCAATACCGCTTTGGGCAGGGCCGCACTGAGGCCCATTGCGACCAAACCAAGCGCGAGGGTGCGACTCAACGTTTGAAATATCTTGTTTATCATGACGGCGGATTTAGCACGGCATTGCGGCAAAAAACAGGCACGAGCGTGGTGTTTCACGGAAGAGTGACGGGCCTTGTGACAGCGCAAGCTGAAGGCGATCATGTGGGTCTTTCTAACGGGGAAAGCAGTGTGCCATAATAAGGCCACTGTGCGGGTCCCCAGTGGGGCACCCCGCGCCCACAACACAGGACTTCGGCCCCCGCATGATCGCTATTCCTGGCCTTGTCATTCCCCCATCGGCAGATGATCCGCTTACTGGCCAAATGTTGGTTGCCATGCCGGGTATGCAAGATGAACGGTTTCAGCACGCGGTGATTTATCTGTGCGCGCATTCGGATGATGGTGCGATGGGCCTTGTCGTCAATCAGCCGTTGGAGTCGCTGACCTTCCCAGACCTGTTGGAGCAGCTTGGGATTGTGCCCTCGCTGACGTGCGATCAGATCAATGTACACTTTGGCGGGCCGGTCGAATCAGGCCGGGGCTTTGTGCTGCACACACCAGATTACGTTCAAGAATCGACCATGGTCGTGGATGACGAGATCGCGCTGACGGCGACTGTCGATATCCTGCGGGCCATCGCCGATGGCGCGGGGCCGCGTCATCACATTTTAGCGCTTGGCTATTCAGGGTGGGGTCCGGGGCAGTTGGATGATGAGATTAAAGCCAACGGCTGGCTTACGGTTGATTCGGATGACGATCTGGTTTTTGGAACGGATGTCGAAACCAAATGGGAACGCGCAATGACGAAAATAGGTGTCGACCCCCGCATGCTGTCCGACGAAGCCGGACATGCCTGACCAACGCCGCAACAAGCCACAGCACTCTGGGCCTCCAACAGCCAAGAAAAAGGGCAAGCCGCGCCCGAAACCGCAAGCGCAGGGAGCACCGAAATCAGAGTCGGCGGTTGCCAACCTGATCAAAGGCATGGATGGCCTGAAAACCGCAGATGCGTTGAATGACAAAGCCATTCAACCGTTCATTAAAGCGCTGGAAGATATCTGCCGCGCCCGGGGTTATGTGATGAACATTTACACCGATGGCGCAAACCTGATTGTCACGGGCGATTCCGAATCATCTGAAGCGGTTTATGAGATCGTCGACAATTACTTGGATGCGCGCGGGGTGGGTGACGGCGACAACTGATCGTCGGTCTCCGGGTTAAGAGCGTAACCAAGATGCCGCCCGCCCTGGGCCATGTCTGCATATTGAGTGAGGCGGACGATGCCGTGTGAGTAAATGCCGCGTAGATCGGCGTCGACAAGATGTTCAGCCACGTCAGACGCAACCGCTTCTGTGCAGCCCATTTTCACCAGAAACCGGGCACTAAAGGCAATCAGGTCGGACGCGGGAAAAAGCAGATCATCGGCTGACACGGAGGTTAAACCAAACGCGCTTTTGTGGCCTCAAATGTCTCAAGGTTCGCCAATGGGCCGGTTGCGGCGACCGTCAAACTTGATGCCACGATACGCTCAGCAACGGCGCGAATGGCAGCAGCATCAACGGCGGCGATGCGGGCTTTGGTTTCTTCGACCGGAATGGGTCGGCCAAAGGTCATCAGGTGCCGGGCAAGATGCTCGCAGCGGGCCGATGTGCTTTCGCGCGCCATCAGTGTGCCCGCCCGCAGCTGGGCCTTGGCTCGCTCGATTTCATCTTCGGGAATTGATCGGGTGCTTTTCATCATCTCTTCACAGACAACGGGAACGAGCTCGGCAACGTCGCTTTGGCTGGTACCGGCATAGACCGTGAAGATGCCGGTATCGTCATAGGCCGATAAATAGGCATGGATGGAATAGGCCAAGCCGCGTTCTTCGCGGATTTCTTGGAACAACCGCGATGACATACCACCGCCCATCAAGGTTGCGAAGACCGCCGCTGCATCATGATCGTCGGCAGCAAGGCCGGGCGCTTCTAAACCCATGACAACGTGCACCTGTTCAAGATCGCGTTCGATGCGGATATCGCCCCCCGTATAGCTGGCGGTGGGGCGCGTGGGCGGGGCATCGCCTGTGGGGCGGCTAAGAAGGCGGTCGGCCATCTCAACCAGCGCGTCATGATCAACAGCACCGGCTGCGGCCAACACCATGCGGTGCGGCGCATAGTGCTGTTGTTTGTGATCGGCGACAGCGTCGCGGGCCAGCGCGGTAACGCCCTCTGTGGTGCCCAACACGGGCATGCCAAGCGGCTGATCAGGGAAGGCGGCTTCTTGGAAGTGGTCAAAGATGATATCGTCGGGCGTATCTTGGGCTTGGTGAATTTCTTGCAAAATGACTTGCCGTTCGCGTTCAAATTCGCCCGTGTCTATGGTTGCGTTTTCGACGATGTCGGCAATCACATCGACGGCGAGCGGCAGGTCTTCAGCCAGAATTTTCGCGTAAAAGGCCGTGTTCTCGCGCGACGTATAGGCGTTGATGTGGCCGCCGACAGTCTCAATCTCTTCAACAATTTGATAGGCTGATCGGGTCGGCGTTCCTTTGAACATCATATGTTCCAGAAAGTGCGATGCCCCATTGATATGCGGCGTTTCATCGCGCGCACCGGCTTCGATCCACAGGCCAACCGACGCGGTTTCAACACCATCTAACGGGTCTGTCGCTACCCGCAAACCATTGGCCAAAGTCGTGACGGTGGGCAACGGGCCAGAACCACGCAAATCGCCTCGCATTAAGCGGCTCCCGACTGGTGGAGTTCAGCGGCGATAAAATTTTGGATTGGTTTGATCTCGGCTGGCAGCGTCGTCATGCGTTCTGTCCGTTCGTACAAATCGGCTAGGTGCGGCGGCAGCGCGGGGCGTGTGCCGGTCACGGCCTCGACCGCGTCGGGAAACTTGGCGGGATGGGCGGTTGCGAGAGTCACAATAGGTGTCTCGGCCTCATCGACATGGGCCTGGGCGGCACCAACACCCACAGCCGTGTGCGGATCAAGAACGTAGCCCGTGGCGGCATGAACGTTGCGAATGATGGTACTGGTTTCCGCGTCATCAAAACGGGCGCCGGTGAAGGTTTCGCGAACCTTAACCATAGCCGCATCGTCGACGGTGAACATGCCGGTTTCGCGGAAAGACTTTAGGGTGCTGGCCACGCGGTGGCCATCGCGGCCCAGCAAGTCAAACAACAGGCGTTCAAAGTTCGATGATACCTGAATGTCCATGCTGGGGCTGAGCGTTTTCACAACGTTGCGGCTTTCCATAACGCCGGTGTTTAAGAAGCGGGTTAGAATATCGTTGGCATTGGAGGCAACAATCAATCCTGGAATATTTACGCCCATTTGCTTCGCATAAGACCCGGCCAGCACATTGCCAAAATTGCCCGTTGGGACGCAAAACCGCACGGGACCCATGCCGGTTGCGGCGGGCACCAGATAGTAAACAATTTGCGCCATCACACGCGCCCAGTTGATAGAATTCACGGCGGACAACCGGTATTGATCGCGGAAGGCCAAGTCATTGAACATGGCTTTGACCAAGTCTTGGCAATCATCAAAGTTACCCTGAACCGCAATGGCGTGAACGTTGGGTGCGTCAATTGTTGTCATCTGACGTTGTTGGACTTCAGAGACCCGGCCTTCCGGGTATAAAATAAAGACATCGACGGCGGCGCGGTTGGCACACGCGGCCATGGCAGCAGCGCCGGTATCACCCGATGTGGCGCCGACAATCGTGACGCGTTCGCCGCGACGGGTGAGGGCATGATCAAACAGCCGGGCCAGCATTTGCATGGCAATATCTTTGAATGCCAAAGACGGGCCATGGAATAATTCCATCAAGAAGTGCTTATCGGCGATCTGGACCAAAGGTGTAACGGTGTCGCTTTCAAACGTTGCATAGGCTGCTTTGATGATGCTGGTCAGATCGGCATCTGAGACGGCATCACCAATAAACGGGGCCATCACTTGTTTCGCAAGATCCGTATACGCCGCGCCCTTTATTGCGGCCACATCCAGCGTCGGCACGGTTGCGGGCACATACAAACCGCCATCGCGGGCAAGGCCGGCGAGCATGGCATCTTCAAAGCCCAAAACAGGGGCGTCGGCGCGGGTTGAAACATAAGAGGGCATGGTGGCACATTCCAAAAAAGAGATACGCGCGGCACGGTAGAGCAATATTAGCTCACTCGGAAACACCCAGTTTCGGTTGAACTGATAAAATTGCTCGCCATCTCAACAATCTCACATAGATGCTTGGGTGATTTGTCCGTAGATTCAGGGTCGCAGCCTGTGGTATCGACCCCCCATGACTGAAACAATGATCACGACTCAAGAACAATTAGACGCCCTATATGGCCCGGCCAAGCCGAGATCGCTGGTGAAAGAGGCAGCGCGCATTGTGCCGGTTTATCGTCCGTTTATTGAGGCATCCTCCTTTGTTGTGCTCGCGACCATCGGCGTCAACGGGGTGGATGTATCACCGCGCGGCGATGCTCCTGGCTTTGTTCGCATGCATGACGATAAGACCCTGATGATCCCAGATCGGCCTGGCAACAAACGGATTGATAGCTTGCGGAATATCGTCACCGATCCGCGTGTCTCGATGCTGTTTTTGGTGCCTGGTGTGGGTGAGACGCTGCGGGTTCGTGGCCACGCTACCATCACTACGGACCCAGACTTGTGTGTGTCATTTGCGGTTAAAGGCAAACCAGCCATTAGCGTGATCTGCGTTGCTGTGGCGAAGGTTTACTACCAATGCCAAAAAGCTTTGGCGCGGTCTGGCCTTTGGAATGCCGATGCCCAGGTTGATCGATCAACATTGCCGAGTGCAGGCGACATGAACACGTTCTTCGATCAAGACTTTGACGGCGCGGCGTATGACGCAGACTATCCAGAGTATATGAAGCAGACGATGTATTAGGCTGCTGGGTGCGGTTTTAAGAGGACTGGTTCTAACCTGTTACGCGGCTGACTGCGCCCGTTTACGGACTCTGCGTAGCACCATGTCGATGGTGGCAATGGCCTCGGTTGCTGATGTTGGTTTTGCTAAAGTCGCCAGCCCACCGATTTCAAGAGCCGATTCCAGGTCCTGTCGGGACTGGGAAAGGGCAACAAGTGGTAAGTCGGGGTACTGACCATTCAGCCGCACCAAGGTTGCCAACCCATCCAGCGCTGCGTCGAACACGTCGATGATCATCAGATCAATCGGCGGGGCGTGACTGAGGGTCAGCATGGCATCGCCATCATCGGCGACCAAAATGTGATGTCCCGCATGACGCAACGCGGCCGCCAGGACGGCGCGATTCGCAGAAGACTCATCAATCAGCACAATGTTTGCCATGGCCAAGAGAATGCCAGAACAAGGTGGACTGTTCGCCAATTATTATGTGTTAAACTGTAACCAACGGTGGGCCTAAGAACCCGTCGGCGTCCGCCCGCCTGTCTGAACCAGAAAAACACCACCGATGATCAGGGCGATGCCGATGATTCGGGTTGGGTTTAGGGTGCGTTCAATAAATCCGGCCAAGGCGTAATTATCCAGCAAGACAGAGGCGACCATCTGACCGGCGATCACACAAGCGATGAACGTAACCGCGCCCAGTTGTGGCGCGACCATCAACGACGTTGTTACGTAGTAAACGCCAATCAGGCCCCCCAACCAAACCCACCACGGCGCGGCGGTGGCTGAGGCGATTGCTGGGGCCGGTGTGCCCACGGCCATCATCAGCGGCGGCAATAAAGCGGCACTAATCACCAATGATGTCAGCGAGGCCCACAGCGGATGTCCGATGACGCCCGCCAATTGGGCATTGGCCCCGGCTTGCAGCGGCATCACGGCGCCTGCCGACATGGCCAATAACATCAGACCGATCTGACTTGTGCTGAAACTCATGCGACTCCCCTACGGTTGGATCCCGTTAGGGTCTCAGTAAAAGATGAAGCCGAGGTGAAAGAGACTGTAGGAGGTTTTAGGAAAGCGGATCAGCCATGCCACGCCCGTTGTTCCACCAGCGGTTTGGGTTGGTGTTGTTCGGATTATAGGCCGCGCGACTGGCCCAATCGTCACGCAGGAAAATTACCGGTTCTTCATAGTGATGAACGTAGAGAATGGCATCCATGACGTTGGCCAAGAGGGACTCGTCGCGGGGGATCGAGATTTTCACCTCAACCATCGCATAGGTTTGGGTGCCGCCCGCCGTGTAGCCCGCCAAATGCGTGGTGGTCGTGGAACCCTCATTCGGCTGCGCGGTTTCATAACCGGGCGCTGATACGCTGGCGGTGCGGCGGTAATTTCCATAAGGCAATGGATACACGGCCATCACGGCATCCAAAATCCGGTCAACATCATCGGCGACGGTTTGAATTTCGAGCGTCCAAACGGCTTCGAACATGCCAGATTTGGCTTTGTAAGTGGATAGATTGGTCATTTGGGCCTCAAGGTCTGATGGGACGAATGAGGCTTTCTATAGCAGATATCCTGACATGTTTGTGTCAGGAGTGGCGCTTATGAAGGAAGATAACGCGATTTTAAATGGGCGATGAAGGGTTCAGCAGAAAGCGTCGACCCGGTCTGCTATCTCATCTCTTGGTCATCAGCGCTGAGAGACTAAGGGTTGCTACGATAGCAGTGGTTGGTTCATAAAATTTGGGGCCAACGAGGTGCATCTGCCAGAATCTACATGCGTGCGAAGACCTTCCGGGCGGCTATGCCCATGAGCATGGCGGCGACGAACAACCAGACGCTCGGCTCACCCAGTCCAAGCGCGGCCAAGGCGGGCCCAGGGCATAACCCAACCAAGCCCCATCCCACACCAAAGATGGCAGCACCGCCGATCAATTTCCGGTCGATCGGTGTTCCCTTGGGAATGATAACGGTATCGCCCATTATCGTGCGTCTACCGAGTCGGCGCACCAAGGCCCAGGCAATCGACATCGGGAATAGCGCCCCGACCATGACGAAACCCAAGGTGGGGTCCCATGCGCCGAGGACGTCTAAAAATGCGAGAACACGCGCCGGGTTAATCATGTCCGAAACGACAAGTCCGGCACCAAATAATAGGCCTGAAAGGCAGGAAACAAGAATCGACCGCATCATAACATTCCCGACAACCCATGGCGCATTACCGTCACCGTGATCGCAGCCGTAGCGATGAATACGCCAACGGCCACTGCGGACCGCAACGATCCTCGGGACAGTCCGCAGACGCCGTGACCGCTCGTGCAGCCGTTGCCCAAGCTAGTTCCAATCCCGACCAGAAATCCACCGAAGATCACTGTAACGAGATCATCGGTGACACTGATCTGCGGCGCATCCGAAATGTACTTCCACAGCACTGGCATTGAGACGAGGCCGACAATGAAAGCGAGTGATGTCAGCCGTGTGGCGCGAGGCGTGACAAATACCTCAGGCGGCGTCAATCGGCTGACGATGCCACTGATTCCGGCGATGCGTCCGTTAACTAACAGTAGGAGCGCGGCCGCAACGCCGATGATCACACCACCGTTCAGCCCGTTCATCCATGCATCTGGAATTTCCATGGAAACCTCTTATACCAATATTCAGAACGTGAGAAGGCGTGTATTGTCTTTCAACAATTCGGCAGGGGGCTGACCCTAAAACGCGGCATAATCCCAAGCTTGGCAAAACACGCATTGGATCATCACCGACGGATGCCGACAAAACAACCAAAATAGCCTTCTAATTTCGAACTTTGTGCCGATTAGGTATGTCGATATCGATTTTATGACGGCAGGTAACGTGACTTCAAATGGGCCAAAAACGGCTCGGCAGAAAGCGTGGTCCCGGTTGCGTGGGACAAGGTTTCTTGGGTTGAAAGCTTCGAGCCCATACCGTGAATATTGCTGCGCAACCAGGCGAATAGGTCAGCAAAATTTCCGCCTCGGATATCATCGTCCATCGTCGGGATCGCGGCGCGGGCGGCAGCAAAAATTTGCGCCGCCGCCATGGCCCCCAAGGTGTAGGTCGGGAAATAGCCATAGGCCCCGTCATACCAGTGAATGTCTTGCAAGCAGCCCTCGGTATCCGATGGCGGTGTGACGCCAAGTAATTCCTGCATGCCTTCGTTCCAGGCCATGGGCAGGTCAGCGGGTTGCATGGCGTCGGTCATCAGCGCTTTTTCCAAACGGTAACGCAAAATCACGTGTAGCGGATAGGTTATTTCGTCCGCATCAACGCGGATGAAGCCACGTTCAACTTTTGTGTAAAGCCGTTCCAGGTTTTCAATCGACCAAGAGGCGTCACCCGCAGGTGCATCAAACGCAGACAGCATATGCGGTCGGGCGAAATCGAGGAACGCGAGGCTGCGGCAGACCTGCATTTCAACCAGCAAAGATTGGCTTTCGTGCATGGTCATACCCAAGGCATGGCCGACGGGTTGTCCGCGCCAATCCGCAGGCAAGCCGCGCTCATACATTGCATGGCCGGTTTCGTGCAGCACGCCCATTAAGGCTTTGGTGAAGTCGGCTTCGTCATAGCGCGTGGTGATACGCACGTCGTCGGGCACCCCGCCGCAAAACGGATGGCGGCTTTCATCAAGGCGACCGTGATTGAAATCAAACCCGATGGTCTGCATCAGGTTTTCGGCCAGGGCCTTTTGCGACGAGATGGGAAACGCGCCCACAGGCATCTGCGGCGCGGGCTGACGGGCTTGATGATCCAAAACGCTTTGCAGCAGCGGCGGCAATTCAGCCGTCAGACGATCAAACACATCGGAAAAATCAGTTTCGCGGGTGCCCGGATCATACTGGTCGAGCAACGCATCGTAGGGGGCGAGGTTCAGCACTGCACCCCGGGCCAGGGCGGCTTCCCGGCTGAGAGATACCATCGTTTCCAGGGTCGGCAGAACGGCTTTGAAGTCGCCGCGCGGCTTGGCGTCGCGCCAAGCGGTTTCGCACGCCGTTGCGGCGCGGCTGATGGCCTCGACCAGTGATTCGGATAAGGCAGTGGCGGCAATGTGTTGGCGTTTTAATTCACGCACATTGGCGGCTTGCCAGTCGGTGAGATGTGCTTGATCTGCTTCAGCCGCGTCGATGGCATCAGCCATTTCTGTCGCCGTCAGCATCGAATGGCAAAGGCCACTGAGGACAGCTAATTGTTCGCCCCGGCTTTCCATGCCGCCATCTGGCATCATGGCTGACATATCCCAATGCAAAACTTCTTGGGCTTCGTTCAGGCGAGAGAGTTTTGCCGCGCGGGCGTGCAGGGAATCATAGGTAGCGGACATGGGGTTAAACGAACAGCCAAGCGGTCCAGCGGTCAGCCAACAAGGCTGAGAAAATCAAGAAGAGGTATAAAATAGAATACAGGAACAAGGATTTCGATGATTGCTGCATCACATCATCGTCGCCACTGCGCCAAACGGTAAAGGTTTTCGCCGTGAAAATCGCGCCCAAAATAAACGCACACACACCATAGACCCATCCGGCCATGCCGATGGTGACGGGCAGGGCGGTCGACGCCAACATCAGAACGGTGTAGCCAACCATTTGGTGTTTTGTTGAGCGAACGCCCGCGGTTATGGGCATCATTGGCACTTCTGCGGCTTCGTAGTCGCCTTTGCGGAACAAGGCGAGTGCCCATGAGTGGGGTGGCGTCCAAAGCAAAATAATTGCAAACAAAACCCAGGCACCCAGGCCGATATCACCGGTCACAGCGGCCCAACCGATCATTGGCGGAAAGGCTCCGGCCACGCCTCCAATGACAATGTTCTGAGACGTCTTGCGCTTCAGCCAAATTGTATAGATGAAAACGTAATACAAAATGGTGATGGCCAGAATCGCAGCAGACAGGGCATTCACATAGAACCACATGGCTCCAACGGACCCAAACCCCATGACCAAGCCAATGATAAGCGCTTCACGCGCTGTCATTCGACCGGCAGGAATAGGACGGCGTTGTGTGCGCCGCATGGTTACGTCGATGTCGCGGTCGTACCACATGTTAATGGCACCGGATGCGCCAGCACCAATCGCCATGCATAAAATAGTCGCGATGCCGGTTTGCGCATCGACGACGCCAGGAGCCATGACCAAGCCGGTTAGTCCGGTAAACACGACCAGCGACATAACCCGTAGCTTGAGCAGCACCATATAATCGCGCAGCCGGAACCGAGGACCGGGGGCTTCAGCCTCCACGACCGTACTTTCTGGGGTCGCTTCTGTCTTAGCAGCGTCGTTTTCGGCTATGGCCACGGGAGAATCCTAATGAAACGGGACTGATACAAACCTACGCGATGGTCTTTAGGCGATATGCGGATGGATTTCCAGCGCGATGCTCATGGTTTTTGTTTTCGCCGCAGCGCCTTTAACGTCACAACGACAAAAATCACGCCGCCGCCCACCGCTAAAAGCCCACCCACACCGGTTCCATACAGCCCGATTTGCGCGCCGATGGCGTCGAGGCCAGCCACTTCACCCGCGACTTTGCGTGGTGCACCGTAGCCACCTGCCAAAAACAGTGAAGCGGCGTGAACGATTTGTCCATAAGCGTACAGCCAAAACAGGGCGCGGACCCAGCCGGACTGAGCCACTGTGCGGCCCGCCAGCGGCAGCAGAACAAACAAGATTAAGCCAAACGCGGCAATGTTCAGCCCGCCGATCACCCCGTGATAGTGGGCCGGAGTGCGGGTATCGGTTCCATCGACGAACAGCCCAAAGTATCCACCGATGGCGAAAGTGACGATCGAGAGAAGCAAGGCCAAGCGGGCGTTTGCGTGTTTCGATGGGTTTTTGCGGGCTTGCCACAGCGACCACATCACGGCACCGCCGACGATGACCGGGGCCGGGGCCAAGCCATATTGCCAGAGAGTATAAGCGATTCGGTGGTCTGCACTCAGGGGGTCGAAAACAAAGAAAAAACCGATGGCCGGTAAAACGCCCGCAACAGCAATGGCTAAGCAACCCCGGTATAATTTGGGCGGCAGAGCGGGTTTGCCTAGGGACAGGCTGCCCAGCACGTACCAGCCACCACACAGCAAAATGACATTAAGGAATTGCAGGGCGTGGCCGCCTGCCCAAAATAAATCTTCGTTTGCGGCTTCCGTTAAGGGCGCGCCACCAAGCGCCTGCCAGGACAACCCAATGCAAACGAGTGTCGCAATAATCACAAATCCGCCGGCGGCTGCTGTCCAGCCGACAGGTTCAAAGGCGCCGTCTCCGGCCAAATAAACCAAGGTGAATCGCACCAGCGTCGCGATCAAGGCAAGGGCAATGAGACCGAGCCCCCAATAATAGGCCGGATGGATTATGACGGGGATATAATTGTTCAAAGACGGCAAAGCGCGCGTCATTGCGGGATACGCCAACAAAATAAAGGCTGTCGCCATGGCCCAAATGGCGATTCGGCTAAGTAGATAGCCCGCATCACCTGATTCGAGCCGACGACACGTGGCGACATGAACCAGGGCCGCGAAAACCGCCAGTAACCAGATCACAAATGAGAAAATGACGTGGAGGATTAGGCCCTTCTCGAATGCCTGAACCGGCCAAAAACCCCAGTCTGCAATGGCTGGGATGCGTGATAACGCCAAAAGCGGAGCGGCGAGACCGGCAATGGCTAACGACAGAATGGCCAATGCAATCCAGGCCCGAAGGATTCGGCGACCGCCCTGAACCGACATCGTCGCTTCAAACCCAGCCAAAAAATTCCAGCGCTGCTGTTGTGCGGGCTTAAAGGCCGCCATTGGTGTTTCAGGCTCCGGTATAGGGATAGATGTGAACGGTCATTATATACACAACCACACCAGAAATACCGACATACATCCAAAGCGGCCACACATAACGAGCGAGTTTTTTGTGTTTATCAAAGTTTTCTTTCCAGGCCCGCCAGACCAGCACTGGTACCAATGGTGTCAAAATGATTGCGCCAATGACGTGGACGATCAGGAACGTGAAATAAATCGGGCGGATGATGCCTTCGCCGCCGAACTTTGCGAATCCACTGTTCAGCTTGTAATAAACATAAACGACCAGGAACAACGCTGAGGCGATTAATGCGCCTAGCATCATCATGCGATGCTTTTCCTTGTTGCCGGCTTTGATAAATAAAAAACCAGCGGTCAAAAAACAGACAGAAATAGCGTTAAACGCCGCAATAAGGTGGGGGATTTCATGAATTTCTAGCATCACACCAGTGTCTTTTTTATTGGCTCATACGATACAAAAACGACGCATATGTTGTGATTGAAACCACTGCCAGAAAGATACCAAGAACCGTGTTGTTGATCTTCATCAAGGGAATTTCCTCCAAGAAACTCTTCATTGAATATAACCGTGATACGGTCGCTGTCGTGTTCTAGATGCCTGATGACTGGGGCGACCTGAATAAGCGGGGTCTAAATTAACCCTGTCCATTTGTAAAACCCGTTCTTGCGAAGCCATGGCCCCGACGGTAAAACAGCGTTGGCCGTGTGGAATTTTCACACAACCTCACAAGGGTGATTTTATGAAAAAATTGTTGGGTTTAATTGCGTTTGGCGGTGTTGGCATCGCATTGATGAGCAGCGGAACGGCGATGGCAGCAGCCACAGAAATCGTCGGAATCGCCAAAGACTGGCAGATAACGTTCCAAGAGCCGGCATCACCGGTGATGGAACAGATCGAATCATTTCATAATCTGCTGTTCTGGATTATCACAGCGATCACGTTGTTTGTTCTATTCCTGCTGATTTACGTGGCAGTGAAGTTTAACGAAAAAGCAAACCCAACGCCTTCGAAAACCACCCATAATACTGTTTTGGAAGTGGCCTGGACGGCGATCCCCATTCTGATTTTGGTTGTGATCGCGGTGCCCTCTTTCAAATTGCTGTATTTCATGGATCGCCACGACAATCCGGATATGACCATTAAGGTGATCGGCAACCAGTGGTACTGGAGTTACGAGTACGATGGCCTAGCGTTTGACAGCTATCCCGTCGCCGATGAAGACATTGGCCCAGGACAGGTGCGGATGCTGTCCGTTGATAATCCAATTGTTCTGCCGGTTGAGACGAATATTCGAATTTTACAAACATCGAACGACGTTATCCATAACTGGGCAATTCCTGCGTTTGGCCTGAAACTGGATAACTACCCCGGTCGGATTAACGAAAACTGGGTTCGGATCACAGGCGAAGGCATTTACTATGGCCAGTGTTCTGAGCTGTGTGGGGTGAACCATTCGTTCATGCCGATTGAAGTTCATGCGGTCTCGAAAGAGGCCTACGCCGCGTGGCTTGAAGGCCCTGGTCAAGAGTTTGTCGCCGATTCGGGTGATGATGCTGATCAGAATGCACCAAAGCTGGCAATGACTGCTGAGTAATATGCAACGCGTCATTAACGTCAACGGCGATACGAAGTAAGGGATAAGAAATATGGCATACGGAGCGGCTGCGGCCCACGACGATCACACGCCAACAGGTTGGAGGCGTTGGGTTTATTCAACCAACCACAAAGATATTGGAACGCTTTATTTTATAGCGGCGATCTTTGCGTCGATATTTGGCGGTGGCATGTCTTGGTTGATGCGCCTGGAATTGGCGCAGCCCGGCATTCAGTATATTGCGGATCCGCATTTCTATAACGTGTTGGTGACGGGCCATGGTCTGATCATGGTCTTTTTTGTGGTGATGCCCGCGTTGATTGGTGGCTTCGGTAACTGGTTTGTGCCGTTGATGATTGGTGCGCCTGATATGGCGTTCCCGCGAATGAACAATGTTTCCTTCTGGTTGTTGGCTGTAGCCATCGTTCTGGCGCTGTGTGCTGCGTTTGTTGGTGGCGGTGCGGCGACGGGTTGGACGGTGTATCCGCCGCTCTCGAATGCGACCTTCCACCCGGGTATGGCGGTCGACTTTGCGATTTTGGCGCTGCACGTTGCCGGTGCGTCATCCATTTTGGGTGCGATCAACTTCATTGTGACCATTTTCAACATGCGGGCACCGGGCATGACCCTGCACCGAATGCCGCTGTTCGCCTGGTCAATGTTGGTGACTGCATTCTTGCTGCTATTGGCCTTGCCAGTTTTGGCGGGTGCGCTGACCATGCTGTTGACCGACCGAAACTTTGGCACTCACTTCTTTGACCCCGCCGGGGGTGGTGATCCGATTTTGTGGCAGCATCTGTTCTGGTTCTTCGGTCATCCAGAAGTTTACATCATGATTCTGCCAGCGTTCGGCATTATTTCTCACATTGTTTCGACGTTCTCTAAGAAGCCGATTTTTGGCTATCTGGGTATGGCTTACGCGATGGTGGCGATTGGTGTTGTCGGCTTTGTCGTCTGGGCTCATCACATGTATTCGGTTGGCTTGGACGTGAACACGCGGGCGTACTTTGTTGCCGCAACGATGGTTATCGCGGTGCCAACCGGCGTTAAAATCTTTAGCTGGATCGCGACCATGTGGGGCGGCTCTATCAGCTTCAAAACGCCAATGTTGTGGGCGTTCGGCTTTATCTTCTTGTTCGTTGTTGGTGGCGTGACCGGTGTGGTTTTGGCCAATGCCGGTGTCGATATGGCATTCCACGACACCTATTACGTTGTCGCCCACTTCCACTATGTGCTGAGCCTGGGTGCTGTGTTTGGGATGTTCGCGGGCTGGTATTACTGGATTGGCAAAATGTGTGGCCGCCAATACAATGAGTTCCTGGGGAAAGTCCACTTTTACATCACCTTCATCGGTGTGAACTTGGTCTTCTTCCCGCAGCACTTCTTGGGTATGGCCGGGATGCCGCGCCGCTATCATGACTACCCTGATGTCTACGCTGGGTGGAATATGGTGTCGTCCGTTGGTGTGGCGATTACGGCGGTGGGTACGCTGCTATGGTTCTATATTGCGATTAGCACAATCCGTTCTGGCCGTCTGTGTGAAGCAAACCCTTGGGGCGAAGGTGCGACAACGCTGGAATGGACTGTGCCAAGCCCAGCACCGTTCCATACGTTCGAAGACTTGCCTGACATTTCAAAGCAAAAGGCTGGCCACTAAGGCCGGTCGGAGCCGCGACAGTCTTGCAATATCCAGGTATGGAGACATCTTTTGACCACATCAGTTGACGCAAAGTCGAAGCAGAATTTAAAGACTGCGGGCCTGTTGTTTGGGCTGGTCGGCGGTATGATTGGTTTATCGTTTGCGGCTGTACCTTTGTATAAGTTGTTCTGTCAGGTCACCGGCTATGCTGGGACACCGCGCACCGTAGCGGTTGCCCCAGCACCGGGTGCAAAAGCGGGTGCTGATCTCATTCATGTCAGGTTTGATGCCAACATCAATGGCATTGATTGGCAATTTAAAGCCTTGCAAACCGAGATGGTCGTGAAGCCGGGCGAGCAGGTTTTGGCTTTCTACCGGGCGACCAATACCTCTGATAAGGCCATTATTGGTACCTCGACGTTCAATGTGTCGCCAGCAAAAATCGGTGGGTACTTTGCCAAAATTGATTGTTTCTGCTTCACGGAACAGACGTTGTTGCCGGGCGAGTCGATTGACATGCCTGTCAGTTTTTACGTCGATCCTGATATGCTGACAGACATTTCAACCCGCGATGTTCGGGCGTTGACGTTGTCGTATACGTTTTTTGAAGTTCCAGATCAGCCAGAAACAGAGCAAACTGTTTCCGGCATCGAGTCGCAAGCGGATGCTGACGTTTCCGGTTAGTGCCGCGTTTAGTATAATTGACTGGGCGCGGGGGCGCTCGGTTTGAAGACCGAATGTTTAGGGACCCATTGAGGGCCAAAAGGGGAAGTAGAAGATGTCATCCGATACACATAGTCATCCGTTCCATATGGTGGAACCAAGCCCGTGGCCCGTTATTGGCTCGATTGCGGTTTTGTTAATGGCGCCGGGGGCAATTGTCTACATGCATGATGGCACGCCTTTCATCTTGTTGGCTGGCTTTGCCTTGTTGATTTATACTTTCTACGGTTGGTGGCGGCAGGTTGTCCGTGAAAGCACCGGTGGCCAATTCCACAACGGTGTTGTCGCTCATGGCTTGCGCTTTGGCATGGTCTTATTCATCGCCTCTGAGGTGATGTTCTTCTTTGGCTTCTTCTGGGCCTTCTTTCACATGTCGGTTCCGTTCCTTTCCCTCGTTGCCGCGACAACGTGGCCGCCCGAGGGCGTTGTCGCTTTTAATCCTTGGACTTTGCCGTTCCTGAACACGCTGATCCTGCTGACATCGGGTGCCACGGTAACCTACGCCCACCATGCATTGCGGTTGGGCGACCACGGTCGCTGCGCCACTGGCCTTCTGTGGACCGTGATCTTGGGACTCTTGTTCTCAAGTTTGCAGGCTTATGAATACTCTGTGGCGGCTTTTGGATTCACGGATGACGTCTATTCATCGACGTTTTATCTGGCAACCGGGTTTCATGGGTTTCACGTGATTGTTGGTACCGTGTTTTTGCTGGTCTGTTACTTGCGGGTCAAAAAGGGACACTTCACAGCCGAAAAGCACGTTGGCTTCGAAGCGGCGGCTTGGTATTGGCACTTCGTTGATGTGGTGTGGTTGTTCTTGTTCGTTGCGGTTTATTGGTGGGGCGGCTCTGGCGCCTATTAGGGCTACACCGTTATCCCAAATGTTTTGTAAGGGTCGCCACTGGCGGCCTTTACTTTTTGTGGCGGCTTTCGTGCTTTATGTCGTTGACGATTTGGCGTGTGGCCCTGTAACAAATCTTCGTGCCGTAAACGTCGTTGCTGCATCGGGCGCGAGCTTCCGTTAGTCTGTCGGGATGACACAGAAAAAGTCCCCCATAGACGCACCGCCGCCAGCCGAGTCTGCTGACGCCGATGAGACTGCGGAGCGTTTCACCGCAGCGATGCAAGAGCTGGCCGAGCGTGCCCAACGGATTGCTGCCGATGCGGCGGAACACACGGCAACGCAGGGCCCAGAGTTGCAGCTGCCCGATCCTGGCGTGATCTCAAAAGCGTTTATTGAGTTCAATCAAGCTGTCACCCAAGATCCTGCCCAATGGATGCAGGCACAGGCCGATTTATGGCGTAGCTACGCGACGGTTTTTGATGGTGCGGCAAAGCGGTTGAACGGCGAAGTGGCAGAACCCACTATTGAACCCGAACCGGGTGATCGTCGCTTCAAAGACCCCGCGTGGTCCGAAAACGTCATGTTCGATACCCTCAAGCAAAGCTATTTAATCACGTCGCAATGGTTATCGAAGATGATTGAGCAGACAGACGGTATGGACGACGCGACACGCGACAAAGTGCGGTTCTATTCGCGCCTCGCCGTTGATGCGCTCGCACCAACAAACTTTTTGGCAACCAACCCAGCGGCCCTGAAGCGTGCGGCGGACACGAAGGGTGAAACCGTGCTGAAGGGCATGGATCATTTTTTGACAGATATGGAAAAGGGCCACGGCAAACTGCGTATTTCCATGACCGATACGGATGCGTTCGTGTTAGGGGAAAACGTTGCCACGACCGAAGGTGCAGTGATGTTCCAGAACGATCTGATGCAGCTGATTCAGTACACCCCGACAACCGAAAAAGTCGCAAAACGTCCGGTGCTGATAACTCCGCCTTGGATCAACAAGTTCTATATCCTTGATCTTCAAGAGCAGAATTCGCTGATTAAGTGGCTGGTTGATGAGGGCCTGACCGTGTTCGTGATTTCTTGGGTCAATCCAGATGCGTCGCTTTCTGAAAAAAGTTTTGACGATTACATGCTTGATGGCCCCCTCGCGGCAATCGACGCCATTGAAGCAGCGACGGGCGAAAAACAGGTCGATATCATCGGGTATTGTATTGGCGGCACCCTGACCGCCTGTACGTTGGCGTACCTCACGGCAAAACGCCGCAAGCGCGTGGCAACCGCAACGTTTCTAACAACGCTGGTTGATTTTGATGATGTCGGTGAATTGTCCGTCTTTATTGATGATGAGCAACTCACCCTGCTTGAAAAGCATATGGAGCAAAAAGGTTTTCTGGATGGCGCGCATATGTCGCAAGTGTTCAATATGTTGCGCGACAATGACTTAATCTGGTCGTTCGTGGTTAATAACTACCTGATGGGCCATGAGCCTCGCGCCTTTGATTTACTGTATTGGAATTCAGACAACACGCGGATGCCGCAACGGATGCATCGGTTCTATTTGCGAGAGATGTATCTGAACAACAAACTGCGCGAGGCGGGTGGGCTGACCTTGGATGGCATTGATATTGACCTGCGCAAGATCAAGCTTCCAGTCTATCTGCTCTCCACCAAAGAAGATCACATTGCGCCTTGGGCGTCGACCTATGCGGCGACACAAATATATGGTGGCGACATAACATTTGTTTTGTCCGGCTCCGGCCATATCGCAGGCGTTGTGAACCCACCGGCAAAAAACAAATACGGCTATCAAACAAACGCTGATTTGCCGCCCGATCCGCAAGACTGGCTCGCTGCGGCAGAGCAGCATGACGGGTCATGGTGGCCGCATTGGCGAACATGGTTGCAATCGCACGCAGGAAAGTCGCGACCGGTCAAAGCCCGCACCCCCGGCGATGGCGCACTGGATGTGATCGAACTGGCACCCGGATCTTACGTTCGGGTTCGCAGCGATGGATAGCCAAGTTTTGGATGCGGACTCGACCGTAAAGATCAGTGGCCATTTGGATTTGCTAGCAGAAATGGCGGCCTCTTTTGCCTCAACCCAAGATTTGAACGCAACCCTTAAAAGCGCCGTTGAAATGATCACAACCTATGTCGGGGCCGAAGGCGGGGCCTTGTTTATGCTGGATCAGGCTGGGCAAAAATTGCGCTGCCATGCCAGCGTTGGCGAGACAGAGATCACCGGCCTTATCATTGGTGCGGAACAGGGCATTGTCGGTCGCAGTGTTCAAACCGATACGGGTGTGATCGTGCGCGACGTGGCGAACGATCCTGATTTCTACGCCGGTGTCGATGAGCAAACCGGCTTTACCACAAAATCGATCGTCTGCGCGCCGATGAGTGTGAGGGGCGAAAAAATCGGTGCCATCGAGTTGATTAACAAAGATCATGGCGATGGCCTGTTTGCGAACGATGATCTCACCTTGCTGGCAACGCTCAGTGCCTCTGCGGCGATGGCGGTGATCAATGCCCGCATGGCCGAAGCCTTAGTCGAGCAGGAACGGGTAAAGCGCGAAATTGAACTGGCAGCAGAGATTCAACGCTCGTTACTACCAGCGGCGGGCAGCCACGCCGATTCAGGCGTGGTTGGTTTGAACGTACCCGCACGGACCGTCTCTGGCGATTTCTTTGATTATTTTATGCTTGAAGATGGTCGGATCGGGTTCAGCCTGGGCGATGTGTCTGGCAAGGGTATGAATGCGGCCCTAATGATGGCCAAGACCATTAGCCTTTATCGCTGTCTTGGCAAAGCCATCCATTCGCCGGGCCGTCTCCTCAGCCTTATTAATACAGAGGTTTGCGAAACCGCGACGCGGGGTATGTTCGTGACCTTGGTTGGTGGTATTTACGACCCAACAACCGGCATCGTGCGCCTGGCAAATGCGGGCCACGAACCGCCGTTGTTCCGAACCGCTGATGGCGTTTATACGTCACTAGAGGCCGAGGCGCCGCCCATCGGCATCATGATGAACCCAGGGTCCGAAGAGCCGTTTCCAGAAATGGATATTCAACTCGATGGCGGTGCTTTGTACGTTGTCACCGATGGCGTCACCGAAGGGTATAAAGCCGATAAGACGGAACTGGGACTGGAGGGCCTGAAAGACATTCTGAACGAAAAAGCGGATAGCGCACCGCTCGAACGCTTGGTTATGCTTGCCGCCGTGTTAGAGCCCGGTCCAGAGGGCTTGCGTGACGATTTAACAGCCATCATTGTTGACGATGCAGCGGCAAAAAAGACTCGCGCCCAAGACCCCAAAGCGAAAGCGGTCTCGCATGAGCCAATGAAGCCGGTCAAGTTGATGCGCATGCGGGTGCCATCAACAGCGACCAGCCTAAAGCTGGTCCGGTCTGGCGTGTTGGCGTCTTCGCAGCAAGCTGGATTCTCCGACATCGCCGCCCACGATATTGTTCTGGCCTTGGATGAGGCGCTGCAAAACGTCATCCGCCATGCCTATGACGGACGCGACGATGGATCCATCGTTATCGATATCGAACGGCACGGGCCTAAGCTTGTATTCTTCGTTCGTGATTATGCTCCGCCGATCAATGTTGATAAAGTACGGCCCCGTGACCTGGACGATGTCAAACCAGGAGGCTTGGGTACGCACCTGATCCGTGAGATTATGGACGAGGTTGAATTTCTGCCACCGCCTGCCGACGGTGGTAATATTTTAAGGCTGGCAAAAGTCATCGCATAATGATGGCCATGAAAAGAGGATACGGAGCCCGATGAAGCATAAGACGAGAGAACATGAAGGCTGTACGGTGGTCGCCTTCGAAGGGGACATTGATCTGCAAAGCTCGCCCGACGCGCGTGCCGCTCTTTTGGCGGCGGTCAGTGCGGCCGACTCGATCTTGGTGGATTTGTCGGGTGTCACGTACATCGATTCATCCGGTGTCGCGTCGCTGGTCGAAAGTTTTCAGAACGCGCGAAAAACGGGCCGCCAGTTTGTGCTGGTATCGGTCAGTGACGGCGCGCTGCGGGTCTTGAAACTTGCGCGGCTGGATAAGGTCTTCACAATCTGTGAGACGCTGGAAGAAGGGGTCGCGGCGGTTTCGTAACGTATAGGAAACGCCGGGCATACCTAACTCTATGGATACCAGATCTAAATCAACGCCATCCGCTTTGTCCCGATGGATTGAATCCATCGGGCGGAAAAGTGCGGCTGCGGTGGAAGAGATTGGCGTCGGCGCAATGATGGTCGGCGAGAGCGTTTATTGGCTGGTTGCCGGATCGCGCAAAAAACAGCCGGTTCGATTGGGATCCATCGCCCAACAGATGATGGAGATCGGCATTCAGGCAATCCCGATTGTCGCGCTCATGGCGGGCACCATTGGCATCATGTTGGCCATTCAGGGCATTCACACCCTTAAATTATTTGGCGCTGAAAGCCGCGTTGCGGTTGGCATTGCGTTTTCCATGGTGCGTGAATTTGGCCCGTTGATTACGGGCATTTTGGTGGCTGGCCGGTCTGGATCGGCGCTGGCTGCCCGCTTAGGCACGATGAAAATCAACCAAGAAATTGATGCGCTCAAGGTCATGGGCGTGAACCCGGTACGCTATCTAGTCGTCCCGGCCCTGATCGCCATGTTGATCATGCTGCCATGCCTGACGTTCTTTTCCATGGCCGTTGGGTTGCTGGGCGGCGGCCTTTATATTGGTTTCGATTTAGGCATTTCATTGGCGGCGTATACGGACCAAGTGCTGACGATTCTGTCGATGGATGACCTGATGCATGGCCTGGGCAAAAGCGTGTTGTTCGCCGTGCTGATTGCTGTGATCGGTGTGGTCAACGGTGCCTCTGTTGCGGGTGGCGCAGAGGGTGTCGGCAAAGTCACCACCCGCGCGGTTGTGCAATCAATTTCGGCCATTGTCGTGACAGACATGATCTTTGCTTTTGCGGTGACTCGATGAGCACCAACACAGCCGAAGCCGTTGCCCCCAACGTGATCGAAGTGCGTGACCTTGTTACCCATTACGGCACCCGAAAAATTTTGAACGGCGTCAGTATGGACGTTCGCCAAGGTGAAATCATGGTCATCATGGGCGGCAGTGGATCGGGCAAGTCAACGTTGCTGCGTTACCTGATGGCGTTAGAGCGCCACACGTCGGGCTCGATGAACATTTTAGGCACAGACATCGATTCGGCCAGCGCCGATGACATGCAAACCTTGCGCAAAAAAATGGGCGTGGCCTTTCAAAGTGGGGCGTTGTTCAGCTCTATGACCGTTGGCGAAAACATCATGTTGCCGTTGTTCGAACATACAGACCTCGACCGCCGGACCATGGAAATCATGGTGCGGATGAAGCTGGAAGTTGTTGATTTAGCAGGCTTTGAAGGCCTTATGCCGTCTGAGTTGTCGGGTGGCATGATTAAGCGCGCGGCCTTTGCCCGGGCCATTGTGATGGACCCCCGCATTCTGTTTTGTGATGAGCCCAGCGCTGGGCTGGACCCGGTTGTGGCCTCTGCGTTGGATGATCTGATCCTGCGGATGCGCGACGCCATGGGCATGTCAATTGTGGTGGTGACGCACGAATTGGAAAGCGTTTTTAAGATCGCTGACCGGGTGACGGTGTTGGACCGGGGCGAAACGTTGTTCATCGGCACGGTGCCCGAGTTGCGCGCGCACCCGTCTGCGCGTATTCAGAACTTGATTAACCGGGTTCCAGAAGAAGAAGTGGTTGATATTGATGCCTACTTGGCGCGCCTCACAGGGGAAGGCGTCACGGGCGACGGGGGAGTGGATTTGTGAGGGACAACCGCGTCAATTATGTGGTCGTTGGGGCCTTTGTGCTGGCCAGCATTGCCGGGCTGATTGTGGCCATCGCGCTGCTGACCGGGCGCACCGGATCGACCGATGATTATTTCGCCATTTACAGCAACGTGACGGGTGTGAAGTTCGGCACCCAAGTGTTCTATGAAGGCTATCCCATTGGCCAAGTGGAAACGGTGACGCCGCAAGAAAACGCTGGACGCATGGAGTTCCGTGTTGATTTCAGCGTGATCGAAGATTGGCGTATTCCGTCTGATTCTGTCGCCCACATCGCCGCCCCCAGTTTGCTCTCGGCAAAAGCGTTAGATATTCGCGCCGGTGAAGCGTCCAGCCCCTTAGCGCCGGGTGACAAAATCTATACCGCCGAAGCCGCCGACCTGTTTGCCGTGGTCAACGACGTTGCCGGTGAAATTCAGACCCTGTCGCGCGATAGCCTGGCCCCGCTGTTGGCCAACCTGAACAAAACCGTGATCAACGTCGATGGCCTGTTATCAGGCGATGCCAAAACCATGCTGACGCAAGTGACGGCACTGGTGGCAGACCTGTCAGACCGTGCGCCGCAAATTTTGGCAGATATTGAAAGCTTCTCGACCAACTTGGCGCTGACCAGCACCGAGGTCTCGGCTTTGTTCACGCCAGAAATGACCAATGAAATTGAACAGGCGGTTCTTAGCCTAACCCAAGCGGCAAACGGTGTTGATGCGTTGATGGGCGATGCCAAATCGCTGATGGAACAGGCCAACAAGGCGGTCGCTGACACCAGCGACATGGTCTCAAGCAATCGGGAAAACATCGATGGCACGCTGACCGATGTGCGGTTGATTGCCGATTCGGTTGCGCGCAACATTGATGGCATCAATCATCATTTGGATGGGGCGGCCCGGAACATGTACGAATTCAGCCGACAAATTCGGGCGAACCCAGGGTTGTTGCTGGGTGGTGCATCACCGCAAGATGAGGCGGCCCAATGATGAACGCGATGTTGAAAAGAATAGCCACCGGCGCAGTTGTTGTGCTCGGCCTTGCCGCGTGTGGATCATCGGCCCCGGCCCCGCAAGATCAATATTACCGCGCCAACCCCGGCACGCCGACGGCCAACACCAGCCACGCGATCTTGCCCGGCGTTGTCATGGTGGAACGGTTTGCCGCCGAGGGCCTAACATCGGGCCGCGCCATCAACTACGTTGATCCGGCATCGCCCAACCAATTGAAGCAGTATTTTTATCATCACTGGTCAGAGCCGCCGAACGTGATGTTGCGCGACACGCTGGTGCGGTATTTGCGCGATTCGGGTGCGGCAACAACGGTGGTGACACCCGCCGTGCGGGTGGCGTCGGATTATACCATCAACGGCGCGGTTCACATTCTAGAGCGCCGCCTGGGCCCGCCGATTACCGCCGTGATCGAGCTAGAATTTTCCGTGACTGACACGGCCAAGGGCACGTTGCTGCATGTCGATACCTACCGCACCGAAATGCCTGCGAACGGCGCGACGTTGGATGAAACGATCTCGGCCTTCAACGCAGGCCTCGCCGATATTTATGGCAAGCTGCTCGCTGACCTCAGCCGACGGTAAGCCCTTGTCATTACCGGCAATCACCATATTTGCCCATTCGTCGGCCTTTAACACAGAGAACAATGAGAACACCGGGGGACAGTGAGAAGAAAAAAAGCGGCGCGTCTCCGCGCCATAAAAACCTTCTCTGTGTTTTTCTCTGTGACGCCTTGGTCGCGCGAAGCGCAGCCGAGGCCTCCGTGTTTAATGACCAAGTCGAGCCGGACCTCGCCTTGACGTGCTCAAATCACAACCGTCATTCCCGTGAATCCATCCCCCCGCCTGCGCGGGGGTGACGTGAATGTTGAGACCGCCGTAGGCCCCCTCGATTTCCTCGCCGTACTCGCCAAATTCGACAAAGAAAACCCCTAATCACATATCCAAGGCGCGCATGTAGACGGCGAGCATTTCTTCTTGTTCGCGGCGGTCGGCCTGATCCATTTTCCGCAGCCGAATAATCTGGCGCAGCACTTTCACATCAAAGCCGGTGCCTTTGGCCTCTGAATAGACGTCTTTCACATCAGCCGCGAGGGCCGCTTTTTCTTCTTCAAGGCGCTCGATCCGTTCCACGAACGACCGCAAACGCTCTCCGGCTACGCCGCCAACATCTGCCATGTGAAAAACTCCTGTAGGGTTCAGTGTATGTCTGTTGAGGCGGACCATACGCACCCACTTGGTGCGGGGCAATTACCCGGAACTGTGCAAAGCGGGGATGAAATTTTTGGTGGGTTAGAGGGCCGGGAAAAGGGCGAGTATGATGGTTATTTTGTTCGTCACACCGCGTCGTCACTCCCGCCTCCCGTCTTTGCGGGCGCAGGGTTCGCGGGAATCCAGGCCGTTTTCTGCGATACATGCGAATACCTGCTTTGGTCGCTCGTCGGCCTTTAACACAGAGAAGACACAGAGGCCTTCATCGCGGTGCGATGAAGGCTTCACAGAGAAGACACAGAGGAAAAAGAGAGAAGCGGCGCGCCTCCGCGCCGCAAAGAAGTCTTCTCACTGAATCCTCACCGTTCTCGGTGTTCTCTGTGGTGAGTGAATCGTCTGATCCACGCCTCGGCAGGACGCGTTTATCAGCGATGCTTGGATTCCCGCGAACCCTGCGTCCACGAAGGCGGGAGGCGGGAATGACGGTGGTGTTAGGGATTGGAAAAGGGCGCTAAGACGTGCCGACGGCGGTTTCGCTGATCAGGAAATCAACCACGTCATTTAGGCTGTCTTGCTTTGATTTTTTGGCGTCGATGCCCTGGGTGTACAGCGCCCGTTGGCGGTGGGCGCTGGTGCCCCGGGCAACAATCGTGCGCAAATGGGCTAAATTTTCCGTGCAGCCCAGGGCATCGGCATCTTCTGCCGTTAACTCGATCAGTTCTTCAACCAAATCGGCGCAGGCCGTTAGTTCACCCTTGCCGAAATCAACCAAGCCTTCGTCCAGGCCATAGCGTTGCGCGCGCCAACGGTTTTCATTCACCAGCATGGGCGCATAGGTCCGCCAGCGTTGATTCTTCGTTTTCAGCCGCCACAGCATCCGCATGATGCAGACATACAGCGCGGCAATGGCGACGGTGTCGTCCAGGGTGGTACAGGCGTCACAAATGCGGACTTCCAGGGTGGGGAATCGGCCACTGGGGCGCAAGTCCCACCACAGTTTCGTCGCGTCTTGGATCAGGTTCGCATCGACCAAAGCCTGAACGTGGCGATCAAATTCAGCGTGGCTATCGAACCGGTCGGGCAAGCCGGTGCGCGGCATTTCATTAAACACAGACAAGCGGTATGACATTAGGCCGGTGTCTTCGCCTTCCCAAAACGGCGACGAGGTCGACAGCGCCAACAGGTGCGGCAGGAAATAAGCCGCTTGGTTCATCAGATCGATGCGCAGGTCATCATCATCGCCGGTGCCAGCATGCACATGCATACCGCAGATCATCAGGCGGCGCACCACCACCTGCATATCGTGGGCGATGACGTTATAGCGTTCGTCGTCGGTGTGAACTTGTTTTTGCCATTCGGAAAACGGGTGGGTTGAGGCCGCGATGGGGGCGAGATCATACTTGGCGGCGATGTCGATGATGGTGCGGCGCAGACCGGCGAGCTCGCGGCGGGCTTCGGGAACGGTTTTGCAGACGGTCGTGCCGATCTCTATTTGTGAGCGCAGAAACTCATGACTGACTTGTGATCCCAGCGCTTCTTTGCAGTCATTGAATAAGGCGTCGGGGGGATCAACGGCCAGATTCCGCGTGACCGGATCAACCAGCAGGTATTCTTCTTCAATGCCGAGGGTAAACGGGGGCGACGATGTAGGCATGAGGTAGCCCCTTTTGGTCAGTGGCGTAAAATCCGGTGAAGGTCATCGTTGGCAAAGATCGGCGGCAGGCTTTGGGCGAGGCGATCTGACCACGCCTGAATGCCAGCGGCATGTGAGACTTGGTCTTGGCGAATTTCAATCACCACGTTGGCAATGCCCGCTGCATCGCCGTGTACATCAATGGAATAGGCCGCTTCGATGCCGGCATAGGGCAAATTATCACCGACATGCAGGCCATGGGTTTTTTCCAGATCAACCATCAGCGGCTCGGAAATGCGTTTGTCATGGTGCCATAAAATGCCGACATCCCAGGGCCGTTGTTGCCCGCCCCAAATCGGCGTGAAGCTGTGCACAGAAAACAGCGCAGGGGGCCGACCGTTGCGCCGCCACATCTGCGTAACAGCGGTGGAAATGGTTGAATGGTACGGCCAGAAAATCTCTGACTGGCGTTGCTGAACGTCTGTGTCGGTCAGGTTCCTATTGCCCGGTATGGGGTTGCCGTCTGACACTTCGATGATTGATTCTGGATTGCCTGGGGATCGGTTGCAATCAATCACCAACCGAGAATACCCACACATCACGGCGGGCGCATCCAACGCGACGGATAGGTTTCGGGTGACGGCGGCGGCACCAATATCATAGGCGATATGAAAGCCCCGTTGTTCGTCGGTCAGGCCCAAATCACCCAACGCTTGCGGGATGGTTGGGTTGGCATGATCGCAGATCAGCAAGACTTCTGCCGTGCCGGTTGGGTTGATCACCTCAAACGGGGCCGGGTCGGCATCGATGAGCAACGGGGGCACCGCAGGGGCGGGCTGAAAAGTAAGATCGTCCATGGCCAGAAGATAGAACACTGGGTGGGCGTTGGAAAAGACCAATCCTGTGCTTTTCCCGTGGCCGGATGTCGGAGATACTCTGGCCATGACGACATTGCGATTTCTAACCCCTGCCTCACGTGCGTTCATCTGCTTGGTCATTGGTGCCATGTTGGTCGGCGCATCGCCGGTCTTTGTGCGGATTAGTGAAATTGGCCCGATCGCAACAGCGTTTCATCGGGCGTTTCTGGCCTTGCCGTTGCTGTATGCCTTTTTGGTGATCAGCAATGCGGCGGCGCGGAAGAAGGCTGAACCGCGTGTCCCGGACCGAGGGGCCTTGCTGGGGTTCTTTATCGCCGGGGCCCTGTTCGCCGGTGACTTGGCCTTTTGGCATTTGGCGATTTTGCACACCACCATTGCCAACGCGACGTTATTGGCAACGTTGGCCCCGATCTGGGTGACGCTGGGCTTGTTTTTGTTCTTTAAAGGGCGGTTTGCCCCTCGGTTCTTGATCGGTATGGCCATGGCTGTGGCGGGTGGGGCCACGTTGGTCGCTGATAGCGTCGCGCTGCGGCCCGAGCATCTGACGGGCGATGTTTATGGCTTGATAACCGGTCTGTTCTTTGGGGCCTATCTATTGACCATTGGGCGTTTGAGGGGCCGGTTCTCAACAGCCCGTATTATGTTTTGGAGCACGCTGACAACGGCGTTGTTCTTGTTGCCTGTGGCCTTGGTGATGGAAGACCAGTTTTTCCCCACAACGCTGACTGGCTGGGCGATCTTGATTGGGTTAGCCTGGAGTGCACATGCCTTGGGTCAGGGGTTAATTGCCTACGCCATGGCGCATCTGCCAACGGGGTTTTCATCCGCCACCATGATCTTAGAGGCCGTGTTCGCTGCCTTGCTGGCGTGGGTGTTGTTTTCTGAATCGCTGGGCGTTTTGCAGTTGGCTGGCGGTATTGCGGTCTTGATCGGGCTGGTGTTGGCGCGGCGCGGAGAACGTGTTCCCACTTGACGAAGGCGGGGTCATGGTTCCATGAAAGCGGCATGAGCACTCAGAACCCTGCTGAAGTGGTGTCGCCGTGTATTTCGGTGTGCGCCTTGGACAAAGACTCTGGTCTTTGTACGGGGTGCTGGCGCACGCGCGAAGAGATCAGAGACTGGACTCGGGCGACGTCAGCCGAGCGGCTGGAAATTCTGGAACGCCTGCGTGAGCGTCGCCGTGCTGCGGGTAAAACCAATGAGCGGGATCGTCGTCCTCGGCGTCGCCGTCGCGCCAGTTAATCCACTTTTTTTACGTAATATAGGTACTTAAAATTATGTCTCGTCTTCAAACCATGCTTGCCGAAAAAGGTATTCTCCTGGCCGATGGTGCCACGGGGACGAACATGTTCGCCATGGGTCTGCAATCGGGCGATGCGCCAGAAGGCTGGAACTTTGATCACCAAGATCGCGTTCGAAAGCATTACCGGTCCTTCATCGATGCGGGCAGCGATATTGTTCTGACCAATACGTTTGGTGGTACGGCCAATCGGTTGAAGCTTCACAACATGGATGATCGTGTGTTCGAGGTGAACAAAGTTGCCGCCGAATTGTTGTGTTCTGAAATTGCCGATTCGGGCCGTGACGTTTTATGCGCGGGCTCTGTTGGACCGACAGGCGATTTGTTCATCCCGATTGGCCCGCTTAGTCACGAAGATGGCGTTGCCGCCTTTACAGCGCAGATTGAAGGCCTGAAGGCAGGTGGGGCCGAGGTTGCTTGGATTGAGACGATGTCGTCGGAAGAAGAATTCAACGCCGCCTTAGAAGCTGCGGCGATTGTTGGTCTGCCATCTGTCTGTACTCTGTCGTTTGACACCAATGGCCGCACCATGATGGGTGTGACGCCCGCACGATTTGTTGAGTGCGTGCATGGTCATCATCACGTGCCGTTGGCGTTTGGTGGCAACTGCGGGACCGGGGCTTCAGACCTGATGGCCGGATTGCTAAGTATGCAAGAAACCGTTTCGGGCGAGGACGTGATTGTTGCCAAAGCAAATTGTGGCATTCCAGAATATGTTGATGGCGCCATTCAGTATTCAGGCACGCCCGAACTGATGGCCGACTATACCCGTATGGCGATGAATTTGGGTGCGCGGATCATCGGTGGTTGCTGCGGTACGTCACCGATCCATATTGCGGCCATGCGCGAGGCCATCGACAACGCAGGTGACAAAGGCGAAGTGCCGACCCTGGATCAGATTATCGACGTCTTGGGGCCGTTGACGGGCAAGACCGGAAACCTGATGTCAGAGGACGCTAACGTCGCACCGCAACCCCGCACCAGCAGTGGCCGCCGCCGCCGCCGCGACTAGGATTTTGCCCACATAGTTCTGTGACGCGGGTCATGTTGAATTCAGAAAAATGCGCTAAACTAACCCCAGAGCCGATTCGCAATCTGGAGCCTGGCCCCGTGCAGACGTCACCGATTTCATTCAACAGCCATTCCTATGAAGAGCTTGTGAAAGAGTGGGATGACGATCTTGGGTATGGAGATTATGCGGAGACATGTAGGGCTGCCTTTACCCGCAGCCCCGGCCAAGCTGATGTTTTTCTTAAAAATGGTTTCGAACGGTTTCAGTTGCTGGCTCCTCGTAAAATCGAGTCATTGCTTTCCATCATAAAAAAAGCTGAGACGGACCCGCGCACTTTTGATGATCGTGGCGAGGGGCTTGGTGTTATCTATTTGACGCGACCGGAAATTGTCCGCACGGTCCTAGGGACCATATTGAACGCTACTGTCGACCAGAAAATGACAGCGTTTTTTAAATCTGAATACCGAGTGCTTTGGTTCTCGGTCCAAAAAGTTGCCTCGCACGAAGCAGAGAACGTGTCGTTCAAGTGGCATAAAGACCTGGGGCCCTCGCGGCATTTGAAGCTTATCTTGTACCTTTCAGATACTGCTGAAACTGGCGGACGAACGGATTTTATTGATCGTACAACCACTCAGAAATTGCGTCATGCGGGTTATGACTTCGTCGAAGTCGGACAACGGGCTTCTGATTTGCACCCGTTTGCCGCACAGAGTGGCATTGACCTGACTGTCCACGATGATCCCTTCACGGCGGGCGAGGCTGTCATTTTTCAACCCCCAGAGGTTCTGCACCGAGGCGTTATGCCGACTCTGGCCCCGCGCTACACGATTACATTATGCCTTGCGCCCCACACGGAATCTTGGATGACCTGGTTGGAATGCTTGCCGCCTATGATATTTCAAGATGAAACAGCGTCTGCTTGGGAGCGAGATTGCCCATGGTTGCCACAGTTTGAGTCATGAATTGTTGTAATTGATTGAGTTTAAAAAACCTCTAGGAAATTCTCATCATGTCGGACACCAAACTGGATCCCAAAAAGCAAGAACCCAATTGGTGTTCAACCACTGTTGATATCGGATTGGATGTTCAAACGGCTCAGAATGCTTTGAACCATTTGGCGGCGAATCCGCGGCTGTTGTTCGAATCTGCCTCTGTTCGTCAAATTATTGCCATGGACCGTCTGCAAACGATAGATGATACCAAGGTCAAAACGCTGGATGAAAACCCACCCGATGCCATTCGGGATGCGTTGCAATATAACATCGATACGATGAAGACGGGGGCTGCCCTCAGTCGGCCCGATTTGCTTATTAATCCGCTCACCAGCATTGATTTGATCCGCCACCGGATCGGCGATTTGAAGGTCTTGACGGTCGGGCCGCGCAGTGAGTCTGAAATATTCTCGCTGCTGGCGGCAGGATTCTCGCCGAACCGTATTCGTGGTCTTGATTTGTTTTCATACTCTGACTTTGTTGATGTCGGCGACATGCACGATATGCCCTATCCCGATAACACCTTCGACGTGGTAATTTTGGGCTGGGTGTTGGCTTACAGCACAGACAATGCCCGGGTCGCCCGCGAGGTGCGTCGTGTTTCGGCGCCGGGTGCCTTTGTTGCGGTTGGGTGCCAGTATCTGCCGTACAGCAGCGAAGTTCTGAAGGAACACGATGGTGATGACTTCATGGACCCGACACGGTTTTGGCAACTAAGTGATATTTTGTCGTTGTGGGAAGGTGAAATCTCCTACGTTCCGTTCCAGCATGACATTCACCCAGCCATGAAGGGCAACGTGGGCGATATCATGACCATCTTCCAATTTGATGGCTGAACCTGACATGACATTCTTAACAGAGTCCCACGATTGGACCTACCCGGTTCCGATTGCCTATGGCCTATGGCCCCGGACGCTTGGCGGTTCATATCCTAGCATATGGAGAACAATTTCTACGAAGCTGACGAGTCGGCAGCATTAACGCGCAACTAAGCACCAATCTCGTAACGAACAAGCGCCGATACAATCATGCTTATTCTATGCCTAAACCTGAATGCGCTGCTAGTTGACGACCGCGCCTAGCGATGGAATCTAATTCAACGTTTCGGTAAGTCTCCCAAGATTCAAGCCTCCCGACTGGCAACGGCATGTCAGCTTGCCATTGCTTCAGGGCGTCAGCGAGCAGGGCAGCGTCTCCAAATGCTTTGGAAGTGCCTGATGCCGTATGGGGACGCACAGTTCCCGCCGCATCACCGATCAGGAAAGTGCGCCCATGAATGCGAGGTTGTGTGTCAACGTCTTGAACAGGCTGCATGAACAACGTGGAGGATTCAACGAGATCGCGAAACAGTTCTGGCAAAGCACTTCTGGCCATACCCAGAACAGTATTTTGTACAACTTTGCTCGCTTGGTCTGGCGGTAGGAAGGAACGATAGTGCGTGCCTGATTTCCCAGTCATCAAGGTCTCAAGCTCATCTTCAGGTGTGTTGACGTACCATACCCAATTGACCCGCCTTTTCCCGCAGGTTGTATCACCGTCTGCCCCTGGAACAAGATAGCAAAGCATCTGCATGCCTGGGTTCATGTACGACGTAAAACGTTCACTGAGAGCATTTACTAGATGCGACGGCAGATTGCTTTCGTCTTCCAGGCCACGCCATGCCACATAGCCAGAATACTGCGCGGTCTCGTCGATCCCGGTAAGCAGACTGCGAGCGGTAGAATTCACTCCGTCTGCTCCGATTAAGATATCAGCCGTGGTCTCGTATCCGTCAGCGAAGACAATGGAGATTTCATCGGTCGACTGATCAATACGGAGCAGCTTGCTGTCTTGTCGGTAGCAATCACCAGCCAAGTGCTGTCGCATGGTTTTGTAGAGCGTATCCCACGCTGTCATGAGTTGCGGCGCTCTCTGCCTTTGGGCAGGGCCATCTTTTTGCAGAGCTACCCTCTCTTCTAGTTGCACGCAAACTGACTGTGTTTCGACGCCTATCCGTTGCAGGAGTTCATGCACTTCCTGTTGCATGACAACACCTGCGCCTCGTGCCTGCATCTCTCCGGCCGAACGCTCGTAGACAGAAACTTCGGCGCAAACGCCATCTTTCAGTTCAATAGCTGCGGCAAGCCCACCTACTGATCCACCAACTATTGCTGCTTTAAACGGTGGCACGGAGGTTTGGCTGATGGTTTCCGTCACCTCATGCCGTCTCTGCGAGATAGTGGTGCACGAAGCTAACGGCCATTGCGCCTTCGCCTGAAGCGGTTGCGACGCGTTTAATTGATCGCGCACGGACATCGCCAGCGGCGAACGATCCAGGCACGCTTGTTTCCAAGAAATGTGGCGCACGATCGAGCGGCCAACTTTCAGGAGCCTTGCCCATCTCCATGAGGTCTGGGCCCGTTACCAGATATCCCCCGCGATCTCGAATGATTGGTGTGTCCTTCGCCCACTCCGTGTGTGGTACACCACCAATGGTAACAAACAGTCGATTCGTATCGGTCCAGGCCTCTTTACCATCTTTGTTTCTAACCTGAACGCGGCCTAGAGACTCGCCACCGTCAAGCGCCGATATCTCGCTGTTGAATAGGACCTCGACGTTTTTGGCCTGCTCAATACGCTTGGACAGATAGCTCGACATTGACGCAGCGAGCGCATCGTTGCGCACCAGCATCGTCACTTTCTTTGCGTGTCCCGCAAGATGCATCACTGCTTGACCCGCTGAGTTTCCTCCACCAACAACGAAAACGTGTTCGTCCTTGCAAAGGGGAGCTTCACTTGCACCTGCGCCGTAGTAAATGCCGCGACCAAGAAGGTTTTCTTCAAGTTCAAGTCCAAGGCGACGCCAATCGACGCCAGTCGCGCATATGTTGGCGCGCGCGACCATCGAATTGCCATCGGCTAGATCAGCCCAGATTCTCCCACCGTGAAATTCGGCTTTGATTCCTTCGCGCATCATGAGGATTTCAACGCCAAATTTTAGCGCTTGCTGTCGCGCTCTTTCGGCCAGATCGGCACCAGCTATCCCGTCCGGGAACCCTAAATAGTTTTCGATCATGGAAGTGGTGCCAGCTTGCCCACCAACTGCACTCCGCTCAATCAGAACGGTGCTTAAACCCTCTGACGCTGCGTAGACGGCTGCTGACAATCCAGCGGGTCCTGCACCGTAGATTGAGACGTCATATTCTTTGCGCGTTGGCTTCACGACAAAACCAAGTTTCTCCGCAACGTCGCGAACGGTTGGTTTCGATAAATTTTGGCCGTCCGCCATCTTCACAACTAAATCGTGGCTATCGCCGTCTGGAGTTTCTTGCCAACGAAATTCGACGCCAGAGCGCTTAAGGAAATCACGAATTTCGTAAGCCTGCGGGTCGTCACGCGTTCCACTAATCTCGACCAGGTTATTTGGGCGAGTGCTTATTTTCTCTCTGCTCATAGAGTCGCCCACCAAGCGTTATAATCTAAAGGGCATCTCTAAAAATACCCACTCCACTCATTGATCTGATAGAATCACGATATCACAACGTTGAGATTATGAGGACAAAATATGAGCCAGCTTGGATTTTTTGATGTTGCTAATCGCTATGCT